>CEQR01110921.1_pt1 | contig 18104 bp, 31 predicted proteins | sample 530901 | NCBI WGS metagenome assembly CEQR01 (sample SAMEA2621085, study PRJEB7988) | marine metagenome | isolation source: saline water (ENVO:00002010), including | reverse complement strand
AAAGAACTAACAAATGATTCTATATATAGTCCTTTTATAGCACAAACTTTACAACAATGGGATGGTGCTGCATTAGCAGAAGGTTTTGATAATTTTTTAATACATAGAAATTACAATAAAGAGGATGGTGTCAAAACAGTTACTACAAAACCTAAATTATTTCATTTTAATGGATTAAAAGCTATAAGTGGAATGTCAAGTAGCACATTTTCTATTTATGATGGAATAAATAAAACAGTATCTACACATAACACATATCCATATTGTTCTAATTTTAATGCTAGTCCTGTAACATCTTCAACATTAGATTTACGTTGGGGTGGTGGTTGGGCTTATGACTTTCAATCACCAATGATAAATGGAGTTTATACAAGTCAAAATTTATATGAAGTTTATTGGAGTAGGTACATAAATGAAATTTATTCTGATGAATCAAGAATAATGGAGTGCTATGTAAAATTAGATGAGTATGATATTTTAAATTTTAATTATAATGATAAAGTATTTATACATAATTGTTTTTGGAGAATAAATAAGATTACAAATTATCAGATAGGACAAAATGTGTCTACTAAAATTGAATTTATAAAAATCATTCAAAAAAATGTTCACGATTGTGATGCTATACCTAGTACATTTAATGCAGATGGAAGTATATCATTTATATCAGCAACTGATGGTAGTTCAGTTAGTGCTACTCAAGAATGTTGTGACCAAGCAAGTGAAAATTATTTTTGGAATCCTATTTTAAGTCAATGTAGATGGAAATCATTGTGGAATATACCATCAAAAGTTCCTACAACTACATCTAAAGGTAATAATGTTTTAAAAACAGGTAATGCAGGTTCTAATAATGTTCATAAAAATTATCCTGATTCTACTAAAACTTCAACTATAGATGTATCTACGAAAGCAACAGGTAGTGTTGTAAATTTAACATATATAGGACAAACTGATGATGCATCATTAACTGAAATATTTATACAAGGTAATTCAGGTGCAGGTACAAATGAACAAAGATTTCAAGTTCCTGTTGATTGTTTTTGTACAGTTAAAGCAGTAATGAGTTCAGTACAATCAGGTTTAGACAATAATACAGGTGCAATAGGTCAATCATCAATGACTCAATGGCAAGCAGCATTTAAAAATATAGATGGTACTGTAACACTATTAGCACAAAGGTCAGATGGAACTGATATAGAAGATACAGGAGTAGGTAAAAGAGATTTAACATTTAGTGCTTTAAATACAGGAGGTAATTCAGCTATGGTTTTAAAAGTTCAAGCTGAAGCAAATAAAAGAGTTCAATATGTAGTTAAATTAGAAATAACACAAACTGATTTTAATGTATATAATACTGATGCAATTTGGATGGATGATAACAACTTTGTATTTCAAGATGGTGACCAAATGTTATGGAATTAAAAATAAATAGAATATGAAAGAAGCAAATATTAAAATTAATGCTCACACAGCAGATGCTGAAGCAAATTTAGCACGATTAGCAAACCAAGCTGAAGAAAGTAGTAAAAAAGTATTATCAGTAGGAGATGCAGCATTTGCTATAGCAGAAACAATGACAGGTGCATTTGCAATAGCAACAGGTGCTATAGGTTTATTTGCAGGAGAAAATGAAAAGTTTCAAAAAGTAGCATCTAAAGCACAATCAGTTATTGCTATAGCTATTGGAACTAGACAACTAGCAGAAGCTAAAGCAAATATTACAACATTAGCAGGAACAGCAATAGTAAAAGCTAATGCAGTTGCAACAAGATTAGCTAGTATTGCAATGGTAGCATTTAGTAGTGCTATAGGTACATCTTCTAAAGCATTTAAGATAATGAAGATGGCAATAGTTTCTACAGGTTTAGGTGCTTTAGTTGTTGGACTTGGATTAGTTATTACAAAGTTAATGAGTATGTCTGATAAAACTGAAGAAGCAGCAGATAAACAAAAATTATTAACAGATGCTATTGATGCAACAAATAAAGTAGCAAATGATGCAGTAAGTTTAAATGAAAAATTAAATCAAGCAACTAATCAAAGGGAAATAGATTTAATAAATGAAGAAAAAGCATATGAAAAAGCTAAAGAAAAACTAGCAATTTTTGTAGAGCAAAAAGAAATGGAATTAGCAAACAACATAGCTAATGGGAAATCATATACAGCAAACCAAGAAGCATATGATAAACATTTAGCTTCATTAGATGCACAGCACGAACAATTAATTGCTAATAAAAAAGCATATGAAGAATACCAAAAAAGTCAAAATGAATCTTCTGAAGAAGAAAAAAAGAAAGAAGAAACAGTAAAAGCATTAACTGATTTACAAAAAACATTAATAATTGCTGAAACTTCTATGTTACAAAGCAGATTAAATAATAGAATATCTGAATTTGAGTTAGAACAACAATTAACAATGAATGAAATAGAATTAATGAAAGAAAAGCTATTAACAGAAGAACTAACTGAAGATGAATCATTTATTTTAAAAGAAGATATAGCTAGAAAAGAAATAGAACTATTACAAGCAAAAGCAGATGAAGAAATACGTATAAATGATTTAATAGCAGAAAATACAAAAAAGAATGATGCAGAAAAAGAAGAAGCAGAACTGAAATTAGCAGAACAAGAACAAGCTAATTTTGATGCTAGGATGGCATTTGCAGGTGCAACAGGTGATATATTAGGTAATATGTCAGCATTAATGGAAGAAGGTTCAGCACAACAAAAAGCGATGGCACTAACTGAAATAGCTGTAAATACAGGAATAGGATTTATGAACGCTTTAAGAATTGCACAACAGGGTGGAATGGGAACAGGTGCAGCAGCACCATTTACTACTCCTATCTTTTATGCTTCACAAATAGCAGCAGTTTTAGGTGCAGCAGCACAAGCTAAACAAATTATTAGTTCAGGTAGTGAAGCAGGTGCAGGTGGTGGTGGTATTACATATACTGCTCCATTTATTCCTGAAAGTGCAGCACAAGGTGGTGGTACTCCTACTACAACTGATTCAAATGGTACTGTACAAGCATTTGTTGTTTCAAATGAGATTTCAAGTAGACAGGCTTTAGATAGTGAATTAGAATTACAATCAACATTATAAACGAAAAATACAAATTTATATTTATAATAAAATAAGTATGGAAGATAAAAAACTTGTTGAATTAATTATAGAAGAAGATGAACAAGATGAGTTTGGAATACAAGCTATTTCACTTGTTCAGTTTCCTGCATTTGAAGAAGATGCTAATTTTGTGTTTTTTAATAAAAACCATAATTTAACATTAGCTAAAGTAGATGAAGATAAAAAATTATTAATTGGATGTGCTTTAGTACCTGAAAAAAAGATTCCAAGATTAGACCAAAATACAGGTGAAGAATATGATGTATATTTTTCTAAAGAAACTATAAAACAAGCATCAGAATTGTTTTTAAAAAATAACAAACAAAATGAACATACTTTGGAACATCAAGAAGAAATTGGTGGTTTATCAGTTGTTGAAAGTTGGATTGTTGCTGATGATAAACGTGATAAAAGTAGGATATACGGTTTTAGTGTTCCTGTTGGTTCTTGGATGGTGTCTATTAAAGTTGATAATGAATCAATATGGAAACAAATAAAAGAGAAAGCAGTTAAAGGATTTTCAATAGAAGGTTTTTTTGTTGATAAAGTAGTTAATATGCAAAGTATAAATTTAGAGTGTGATAATTGCCCTGATGCACTTTGTTTAGATTGTCCTAAAATAGATTCTAAAACATTTGGTAAAATAAAAAATCTAATATTAGACAATGAATTAATGCCTGTATCTATTTTAGATGGTGAACCATTATTTGAAACTAAAGAAGAAGCTGAAATGTATGCTACATTATTTAAAGGTTGTAGAGGTCACCACCCACACGAAGTAGATGGGCAGAAACTATATATGGCTTGTGAAAATCATTCAGAAGCTATTGGTGATAATTATGATGAGGATGATTTTGGCAAAAAGAAAAAGAAATATAAAAAGAAAAATAAATATGCTGAACAAATATTATATGCTAAAAAAAGAGCATTAGCAAAATATAGTTGGGATGATTGTATGAGAGAACAAAAAAAGCAATATGGTTCTGAAGAAACAGCTAAAAAAATATGTGGATATATTAAATCAAGATACTAACCAAAAATAAACGAACTTTAAAAATTTATATTTATGAAAAAAGAAAGTATGTCAACACTAGACAAAATTAAGAATCTATTAACACTTTCAAAAGGTGCTAAATCTCACAAAGTAGTATTTTATAAAGAAGCTATTTTAGATGATGGTAGAACTATTATTACTGAATCAGAAGATTGGACAGCAGGAGTTGAAGTTAGAGTTTTATCAGAAGATGGAACTGCAATTCTATTAGAAACAGGTTCATATAAATTAGAAGATGGAACTGAATTAGTAGTAGATGAAAAATCAATGCTAGTATCTTTAGGAGATGGTGAAATGGAAGTAGAAGAAATGCAAGAAGAAGGTGAAGAAGATAAAGAAATAAAAGATGCTGTAGCAGATGAAACAGGTGAAGCAGTAGCAGAAGCAGTTGCTAGTCCTGAAATGGTTGATATAGTAGCTGAAGCTATTAATGAAGCAACAGGTGAAGAAGTTACTGCTGAAATTGCAAAAGAAGCAGCAGTAGCAGCAGTTGGAAGTATAGAAGCAGAAATACCTGCAGTTACTGAAGAGGTTAAAGAAGAATTAAGTGAAGTTGAAACATTTAGTGCTGTAGCTAATATGATAGAAGATAAATTTTCAGAATTAGAAACAAGATTATCTAAATTAGAAGATAGTCCTGCAAGTGAAGGTTTAACACATACACCTGAAAAAACATCTTTTAATAAAGCTGATGTAAATAATAAAGTAAATATTTCAGCTAACGAAAGAGCAAGAAAAATAATCAATAGTTTTAATTAATAATAAACAAAGTAAAAATGGAAAAGAATAATTACAAAAAGTATGATTTCGCAAATCCTACATTAAGTGGAGACACTTATGCAGGTCAATTAGCACTTCCATATGTGTCAGCAGCAGTTAAAGCTAACGATACTATAGGAAAAGGTTATGTAAGAATAATTGAAGGTCTTAACAGAAAAGCAGTTATTAATTCATTATCAGTTGCAGCACCTTTAGCAGAAGCTAGTTGTACATTCAATGCTACTGATACAACAATTACTGAATCAGTTATTACGTTGAAAGATTTAAAAGCACAATTTCAATATTGTCGTGGAACTGTATTTCCTACTTGGATAGGACAGGGAATGGACAGAAATGGAAATTTGCCTCAATCATTTGAAGAATTTCTTTTAGAAACAGCAGCAGCTAATGTAGGTGCAGCTATTGAAAATGATATGTGGGCAGGTTCTACAGCATTTGGAGTAGGTTATGTTTCTAATGATGGAACATTTGACCAAGCAGGTTTAAATGCTTCAAGATTAGCTGACTTTACACAAATCACAATGAATTCAGGTGCTTTAGCAAACACAACTGCTATTTCAGCTTTAAACAAAGTTTATGATGGTGTAACTGCTAATCATCCAGGTTTATTAAGTAAACCAGGTTTTGGATTCTATATGAATAACAAAACATACGGTTTATATGTTCAGCAATTAGCAGGACTTGGTGCAGGAGTAGCAAATTCTAAAGAAGGTATAAATGGTCTAGCATCATCACAATCTTTTGAAGGAATGAGTTTTATGGGAACACCAATTTATAGATGTCCAGGTATGCCAGATGATTGTATTGTAGCAGCAGATAAAGAAAATTTAGTTGTAGCAACTAATGCACTTTCTGATATAACAGAAGTAAGGTTGATACCAACCTACCAATACGATGGTTCTGATAATATTAACCTTTCAATGAGGTTTGCAATAGCAGTAGGAGCAGGTTTAACAACTGAAGGAGTAGTTGGAGCTACATTCTAGAGAGTAATTTAATAAAGTAAGGGAGTTAATTCTCCTTTACTTTTTTTTAATAACAATAAAATAATATAGATATGGCTTGTAATTTAACAAGAGGACGGCTCGTAGATTGTAAAGATGTAATCGGTGGAATAAAAACAATTTATTTTACAGAATCATATTGTTCAGATGTAAGAGCAAAAGCAACTTTTGGAAGTGGAGATACTGCTAATACAATAACAGCAGGAGGTTTTGAAAATTGGGATATAGTTTCAGCAGGAAAAGTGAATGTGATGAAATATGATTTAAGACCTGATTTATCATCAGTAACTATAAATTTACAATCAGACCCTGCAACAGGAACAACATTTTTTGAACAAACATTAGCTTTAACACTTCAAAAACAAACAGCAGCAGATTCTAATCAAATGCGATTAATTGCTTATAATAGACCACAAATATTTGTTTTAGATACTAATAACAATATTTACTTATTAGGAATGGATAATGGAATGGATATGACAAGTGGAACAGTAGTATCAGGAGCAGCAAAAGGAGATATGCCAGGATATACATTTGGCTTTGTAGGAAAAGAAAAAGAAGCACAAATTTGGCTACCTGCAGCAGGAGCAGAAGGAGCAACATTATTCCCATTTGATGGATTAAGTGATGAAGATAAAATTAATATAGTATTAGGAACATAGTAATATTTTAGTAGTTTTTTGTAGAAAAAGAGGGCTTTTGTCCTCTTTTTTTTTACTTTTAATAAACAAAAAGTAGTTTTTTATATTTATAAGAAACATAGTTATGACTTGGAAAGTAAAAGAAATATATAAAGAAGAACAACCAACAAATTTTAATCTACCTTTAAGTAAACTATCACAAAAACAAATAAAAGGGCTATTAGAGCAGCACAGGGAACTTTATTTTGAAAAAGCAGGTTCAGGTATCAAAAAAGATAAAAAGTCCTTTAAACCAAAGAAAATAGAGGATTTATAGAATGATACAGTTAACAAGAGGTCAAGCAAATGATATTTATTTGAATTTAGCAGATGTGCGAACAAATTCAACAGGATATTTTTATTTGTTTGGTTTAACTAATGAAATGACACAATCAACTACATATGTAATAGCTGTAAAAGTATCTACTAATGATAGATATGATAAATTAAGAATTACAGAAAACAATACTGAAGATAAACCTAATGGAACTGTAAAATTATTTCCTGAAGGTTTTTTTAAATATATAGTATATGAACAAACATCTTCAAGTAATTTAGACCCAACAGATTCATCAGTAGTTGGAGAATTAGATAGAGGTGTTGCATATGTTTCTTCTAATCCATTTATGAAAGAATCAACATTTACAGAATATACTACTACTGATACAAATACAATTTACGTAAAATGAAAATGAAAGATAAAAATAAAGTCAATTTTCATACTATAGATATAGCACCCTGTAATCAACCATCTATAACAGAACAAACAAATCAAGATTGGATAAGCTATGGAAACAATAACGACTATCCTGAATACTTAATTGACTTATATCAAAAAAGTTCAATTAATTCTGCGCTTATAAAAGGTATATCAGCACAAATATATGGTGAAGGAATAGATGCTACTGATAGAAAAGAAAAACCTGAACAATGGCTAGCATATCAAATATTGATGGAAAAAAGTCAAAAAGATTTTTTAAAAAATGCTTGTTTTGATTTAAAACTTCACGGCTACTGCTTTTTAAATATTATATGGAATAGAAGTAGAACAAAAATAGCAGAAATAAAACACATACCTGCACAAACAATTAGAACAGGGAAAGCAGATATGAGTGGTGAAATAAAAGAATATTATTATTCAGCAGATTGGAGTAATTATAGAAAACAACAATATACACCACAAGGAATAAAAGCATATAATAAAAATGATAGAACTGAAGCATCTCAACTATTAATGGTTAAAGATTATTCACCTAGAATTTTCTATTATTCATCACCTGACTATGTAGGTTCTACTACTTGGATTCAAATGGATGTACAAATTGCTGATTTTCATTTAAATAACATTTCAAATGGTTTATTTCCATCAATGTCAATAGCATTTAATAATGGTATTCCAACTGATGAAGCTAGACAAGAAATAGAAAGAAAATTACAAGCTAAATTTAGTGGTAATCAAAATGCAGGTAGATTGATGATTACATTTAATGATGGAGCTGAAAATGCGCCTGTTATATCACCAATTAATTCAAATGGTGCAGATGGTTTATATCAATATTTATCTACTGAATGTAAACACAAAATATTATCAGGGCATAGAATTACATCACCTTTATTATTAGGAATTAGAGATGCAGGTGGTGGATTTGGAAATAATGCTGATGAATTAAGAGATAGTTATGATTTATTACAAGGTATAGTTATTTCACCTTTTCAAGAAACTATACTAAATTCTTTTAAAGATTTATTAAGTTGTAATGATATTAATTTAGATATTTATTTTAAAACATTAAAACCTGCTTCATTTTTAGATGAAGAAATAATAGAAGTACAATCTAAAGAAGATGCAGAAAAAGAAGGTGTAAGTTTTGCTTCACAAATGGATGTAGATAGAAAACCTACAAAGGGAATGATTGATGAAGCTGAAAAAGGATTAGAATGGAGAAAAGAATATGGTAGAGGGGGAACACAAGTAGCTACAGCAAGAGCAAGAGATATTGTTCAAAAAAAAAATTTAAGTCCTGAAACAATAAGAAGAATGAAATCATTTTTTGCTAGACACGAAGTAGACAAAAAAGGCAAAGGATTTTATCCTGGTGGAGATGGTTTTCCATCAGCAGGTAGAATTGCTTGGGCATTATGGGGTGGTGATGCAGGACAAAGTTGGAGTGAAAAAAAAGTAAAAGAACTAGATAGAATTAGAGATGAAAATCTATCTATTCCTAAATTAGATGATGAAACAGGAGAAAAGTTATTAACACAATTATCTCAATTTCAAGAAGTTATAGATAATGATGAATGGTTTGAACTTGGTGAAATGGAAATGGATGGTCAAGAACACGAAGAACATTTTGAAAAATATGTAAATAGTAAAGATAATTCATATCATAAATTTTTTAATATACCACAAGAATCTCCAAATAGAAAGTCACAATCTGATGTAGGATTATTAAGAGTTTTATATAGATATTCACAAAACATTTCATCTAATACTAGACCATTTTGCAGAGGTATGGTTTCAGCTAGTAAACAGGGTGCTTTATATACTGTTGATAATTTACAAAGAATGAGTCAACAATCATTAAATCCTGATTTTGCACATACAGGTAGTACTTATGATATTTGGCAATGGAAGGGTGGTGTATTTTGCCATCATCGTTGGATCCGTGTATTCTATTTAAGAAAAAGAGTTCCAAAGGGTCAAGAATTTTTAATAGAAGGAAAATTATATAAAGGTGGACAATATTTACCACCTACAACATTAGACAATTTTAGAAAAACATATCAGGCAGAAATTAATAAACTAGGATTTAATTGGAAGGCAGTAAGAGGTAAAGAACCACAATATACTACAGCAGCACCGATTAACACTCCATTAAGGGGAGCATATCCTGGGGGAAGATTTGCACCTGGTAAATAAAAAAAGAAACTATGGCTACATTATTTATATCAGCAACAAAATTAAAAAAAGATACAGCATTATCAGGTAGTGTGGATGATAATATGATTCATCCATATATACTAAATTCACAAACAAAAGAAATATTTCCATATTTAGGAACTGATTTATATAATAAACTGATTTCTGATATAGCAGGTACACCTTCAGGAGTATATAAAACATTATTAGATGATTATATACAAAATGCTTTAGTACAATTTGCTTTTGCTGATTTATTACCATTTTTACGTTTACGATTTGTAAATAATTCAGTTGTAATAATGGATACTGAAAATGGTGCTTCAGCTACTTATGAAGATTTACAACCTATAATAGAAAGGGCAACTAATCTTGGACAATTTTATCGTGAAAGAATGATAGAGTATTTAGACCATAATTCATCATCATTTCCTGAATATACTTCTAATAGTGGTGCTGATTTAAGTCCGACACATAGAAATTATTATGTAGGTATGAATTTAGATGTAAATGCAGGATTGTGTACTAATCAAGAAAAAGCATTTAGAAGTGCAATAGGTAATAAAGATTGTTGTTAATGAAAAAGAAAGAATATAAACCTACTAAAAGAAACAAAGAATTGTTAAAAAAATATATAACTAAAAAAACCAACAATGGCTAACGAAAAGCTCACGGACAAAGCGGCATTTCCAGGTGGTGGAACTCAAGCTAAAGAAGATTTATATCATTGTGTAGTAATAGATGATACAACAGGTTCAGCAGCAGGAACAAGCACAAAACAAACCTATCAACAACTACAAAATGGTATTAATTTATTAACAGAAGCAACATCTATTGACCCTGATGCAGATTTTTTACTTGGATACGACACATCAGCTTCAACAGCAGGTAAAATAAAACCACAATTTGCAAATCCTTGGACTATAGGTGGAAATCAAACTGCTGATTATACTTTAGTAATAGGAGATTCACACGGAATGGTTAGAGTTAATTCCTCAAGTGCTAGGACTGTAACAATTCCTCCAAGTAGTTCTGTAGATTTTCCTGTGGGAACTGAAATACTTGTTTATAGAAATGGCTCAGGGAGTGTGACGTTAGTCGCAGGTAGTGGTGTTACAATTATTAAAAAAAGTGCTTTAACTATTTCTGCAAGATATGGTGTTGCAAGAATTATTAAAGTTCTTTCATCAGGTTCAGGTGCTTGGATAGCTTATGGAGATTTAGATTAATTAATAAAATGAATGAAATGCAAGAAAGGATGTGTAGTTTTATGGGAGGAGGAATCCTTAATATATTAGTAATTCCAACAAGTCAAATTATAGAGGTATTTATTCTAGGTTTTGTTGGAGGTTTAGCAGGTATATTTGCAAGGGAATTATTCTTTTTCATAAAATCTAAAATATGGTAGATTGGGAAATTAACATAACATCTAATGGAGATTTTGAAGTGGTTTACATATATTATGAATATGAGTAAATTTAGATATTTTAGTTATTCGGAATTTGATAGTCCTGATTTAAAAGGGAGTGGAAAAAAAATGAGTGATAAATTTATATTAATGTTAGATGAGGCACGTATTTTTGCAGGTATACCATTTTTTATTTCTTCAGGATTTCGCACAAAAGAGTACAATCAAGATTTAATAAATAGGGGTTTTAAGGCATCAAAAAATTCTTCACATCTAAAAGGATTAGCAGCTGATATAAAGTGTGTTAAAAGTGATAATAGGTGGCTTATAATAGATGCCTTGTTGTATGCAGGAATTAATAGAATAGGCATTAGTAAATCCTTCATACATTGTGACGTAGATTCAAGCAAACAAGATAACATTATTTTTTTATATTAACTTAAATTAAACAAATGGAATTTTTATCTCAAAATTGGTTAGAATTATTAATAGCATTACTTGCATTTTTAAAAGTAATTGTAAACTTAACACCTACAGAAAAAGATAATAAAGTATTTGGATGGTTAGATAGCTTAATAAATGCTATTGTTCCTGATTCAAAAAAGAAATGAATCAAACAATTTTAGAAATATTATCTAAATTTGATTTAACTGAAATATTTAAAACTAAAGGTAAGGCAAAAAGGTGGAGTGCTAAACGTAGCATTGGGGGTGCCATAGTGACTATGGCAGTTACAAATATTCAGCAAGAAGGATTAAATACGTTGAATCTAATTCTTTGTGGAATAGGCATTCTACCTTTATGTTTATCTTTTTTTGAAAAATGAAAATACAATATAGACCAAGAATAAACGAACACATTTATCAGTTCTTGAATTATCACAAACATTCTAATGTAATAGGAGTTATTAGTGATACACATTTTCCATTTCAACATAAAGATTATTTAAATTTTTTATATGAAACTTTTAATCAGTTTCAGGTAAATGATATAGTTCACATTGGTGATATGGTAGATGGTCACGCTTGGAGTTATCACGAAAGCAGTAATGAAGGTCTGTCTGCAAGTCAAGAAGCAGAAAAAGCACAAATAGAATGTGATAAGCTATTTAAAACATTTCCTAAAGGGCATCATATAATGGGTAATCACGATGCTTTAATTAGTAGAAAAGCACAAACACACGGACTACCTAAACAATTTATTAAAACATTTGAAGAAGTATGGAATTTTCCAAAAGAATGGACAAGTCAATATAATCTTGAAATAGATAATGTAATGTATATACACGGAACAGGAAAAGGTGGATTGTATTCTTCAGTAGGTTTAATGACTGATTATAGACAAAGTGTAGTATCAGGTCACACACACTCAAATGGTGGTATAAATTATAGGGCTAGTTATAAAGATTTAACATTTGGTTTAAATGTAGGATGTTTAATAGATGTAAATGCTTATGCTATGGAATATGGTAAAAACTTTAGCAAAAAACCAACATTAGGATGTGGTATTGTTATAGATGGTAAAATAGGACAATTTATACCTATGAATTTAGGTAATAAAATATCATATAAATAATTATCTTTCCATTTCTTTGTCAGCGTGTTCAGTTGCATCAATATATGATTGAGGATAATTTACTTCTATATATTCAGAAAAATATAAATACCAATCTAATTTATCAAATATAACTAATAAATCTTGAATATCTTTTTTTGTTCTTTTATTCTTTTCTTTTATAATTTTAATTCTTAAATATTCATCTATTGTATCCATTAAATCCATAGGGCATAATTTACATTGAGCTAAATCATTTAATTCATCTAATAATTTTGCTTCCATATCTATTTCTTTCATAAGTTTTATTTTTTCCATATTGTACCTGCTGTAGGTGAATGAACACAAGTCCATCCAAGATTTCGTAAATGTTTATGGTATCTGCTTAATTTACTACTATCATTACCTATAGACCATTCTAATTTTTTATCATAATAATCAGGAAATTCAGACGAAGCAGTTTTTTGTTCACTTCTACGTAACCAATTTCTAACTGCTGATTTCCAACATTTCATATTAGCTTTACCAACTAACCATCCTTTTGATTCATAATAATCATAAAATATTTCAGATTGACTTATATCACCTTTTTCTTTAAAATATTCTTTTAATTCATCAATATTAGGTTTCTTAAATCTATTAGATAATACTTTAGTATTATCTTTATTATTAACTTTATTATTATTAATAGTTTTAGAATTTTTAAATTCTAGTTTTTGAATATTTGAAAACTTGCTTTTAAATAATGTAAATATATTTTCGTGATTTATTTTATAGTAAGTTTTAGCTGGGATACCTTTCAGCTTTTTTTCTATTATTCCTTCAGCTACTAAAATATTTATACCTTTTTGTATTTGATAATAAGAAAGAGAAGTGCTGTTATTTATATCATTATTAGTATTGAAGAAATATCCATCTTTTAAACTCTCTCTATTAAAAAAGTATTCCTCCTTACTAATTAAGTCAGCTAAAACAACAGCACTCTCTAAACCAAATAAATTAATTAAATGCTTATTAACAGTTAAAAAAGAAGTTGAAGCAAGTAATTTTGTTATTCTCATATTAAAATATATTTTACAAAAGTAACAGAATTTCCAAATCTATTTTTAGTTTTCATTGAAACACTTTCTATATTATATCCATCTTTTCTTAAATTAAATATAATAGCACTTAATCTTGTAGCACCATATTCTTTAACAGCTTCCCAAGAAGTTATAAAATTTTCAGTTTTTAAATGATTTAAAATTGCTTCAGTTTGATTTTTAGGTTTATCCATTTTGTGTAAGTATTAAATGAGCATTAAAGAAATCACAAATACCAACATTAAGTAATTTTAACAATGATACAAGTTCTCCAATTTTAAATCTCATAGGGTTATTAATTTTTGCTAGAAAAGTTGGTTGGCTCATTCTTAACTGAGTATATAATTCTTTCCTATTTTTACCACTTATATATATAAGGTGTTTTAATTTATTACTTAAATCTTTTTCCATAATTAAATTTTTATAATTAAACAATAATTAAAATGGCATTTCTTGTACTGATTCAGGTCTTTCTCCTGTTAATATAAATTTATTAAATATATCAGTATAGTTTAATACTTTATTTAAATCTCCACCCTGTGAACAAACAAATTCAACAGCACCTTTAAAAGCTACTTGACGAACTATAATATCTTGATTGATATTATTAGCTTTAGGACTAGATATATTATTTAAAGGATTATCAAATAACCTTTTAATTCTTGGAAATTTACCATCAGTAAATTCATAATTAATAGTATCACCTATTACATAAGTTTCTTGTTGTTCCTTTTTAGTAAGTACTTGACCTGCATCTCCATTTTCCATTTCAACTTCAAAACGATACATCATACCATATTGACCATCCCAAGTTCCTGCACCTACTACATTTGTAATTTTACTAGATTTTTTCATTTTTATATAAATTTTAATTAAACATTTTACAAATATAAAGAAAATAAATTTAATAAAAAAAATAAATATTTGTTGTTATATTAAATATTCTTTATATATTTGTTATTATTAACTAATAAAATAACTAAAATGGAAGAATTTAAAAACATTTATCAAAAACAAATGAAACATCTACTACCACAAGAAGTAAAAGAACAAAATTATATTAAAGGAGAATATGTAGAAATAGATGTAGAAGATGTAAATTTTCAAATCTATTATGATTATAGAGATGAATTATTAAATATAGAAAATGTAAAAATGGAAGTACAAGATGATAATCAAAATAATATATGGGTTGATGCAATGCACTTTTATGATTACTTTTTTAGTAAAGAAATAATTTTAGAAATAGATAATTTAATACACAATAAAATACAAGCATAATATGAAGAATTTAAAACCTGAAGAACAAGTAGCATATCAAGATGGATTTGCTACAGCAAAGAAAAAACACAAAGATGATTTTATTTATGGCTTTTATACAGGATTAGTAGCATCCATAATAACAGCAATAATATGTTTAACCTGTAATTTATATATATAATGGAATATAGAAGATTAAGTAAAATAAAAACTTTTGCAGCATCAGAAGATGATGAAACTTATTTTGTAGGTCAAGATGAAAATGGCAATGATTTTCATTTAACTATGTCAACATTTGAATTATTAGAATGGATTGATATAGAATATTTAAAAGAAAAAACTATTAGATATATAAAAAATATGAAAAAATGAAAGCAAATAAATATGATTATTATTATGGTGTCTATTGTATAATTGATATGGCAGTAGGAATAATAGACAAAAGAGAAGGAAATGATATTGTATGGGAAAAAGGCATAGAATTATATGATAGCTTTTTAAATTCAAAATACAATAATCCTAACAAATCAGAACTTGATTGCATAAATAATTTTTTAAATAATTTAAAACTAATAATAAAATGAAAGATACAATTAAAGAAGAACTAGAAAGCTATATACAAGATTGCAAAAAAGATTATGATGAAATATCTCATCAAAATATGTTTAATGAAGATTATTATATAATAGGTTATCATAAAGCAAAAAAATGGTTAGAAGAACATAATATAGATGTATTTGAAGGAATACAATTATGTAGAAGTTATGAAATAGAACATTTTGGACAATCTAAAACTATATTTGATAATTATGAAACGCTAGTAAATAATATAGTGTTTTGGTATGGACAAGAATTATGTATAGATAAAAATATACCATTGTAAATGAAACAGCTAGAATATGAATTACAAAAAGCAGTTGTAAAATGGTTAGGTTATAAATATCCAGGTTTATTATATTGTGCTTCAGCAGGTGGTGTTAGAACATCAATGACACAAGCCAAAAAAATGAAAGCTACAGGTTATAAAAAAGGGTTTCCTGATTTATTTATTTATGAACCAAATAAAAAATATAATGGATTAGCATTAGAATTAAAAGTAAAAGGAAACTACCCAAGTAAACACCAAAAAGAATGGCTAATTAATTTAGAAAAAAGAGGATATTATGCTAAATGTGTAAAAGGATTTGATGAAACTATTGAAATTATTAACAAATATACTAACAATGATTTATAATGATACTGAACAATATATGCTATTTACTATCCATTTTATCGGTAGTAATTACATAAATTTTCTAGCTAGATTACCTAAAATTTATAACAAACATAAAGGAAGTAAGTTTTATTACATTTTTGTAAAAGATTTTATACATAAAAATATATATACTATATTTGGAAAAGAAATTATAGGTGAAATTAATTATGAAAGAATATCTGTTATTGAATATTATTTATTAAGAAAAGATGTTCCCCTGCTTGAAGAAATATTTAAACCAAAATTACAAAATGCTTCAAGAAATGTCACAAAAAATCACATCTTCACATCTAAACTCAACACGTAAAACTGATTCTGAAGATTTATTACACGATATAATAATATATTTAGAAAAATTTCCTGAAGAAAAAATACTAGGATTAATACAAAAAAAACAATTATCATTTTTTATTGCTAGAATGATGATGTTCCAATATCATAGTAATACATCTAAATTTTATAAAACATATGTAAAACCAAGAAAATACAATGTAATAAGTAATAATTTAGCTTCTTCAGATAATGCTGAAATAATTAAACAAAAAAAACTAAATGAAAAAAAATTAGATAAAATAGATAATATTTTAAAAGATTTGAATTGGTTTGAAGTAGAAGCATTTAAAATTTATTATAAAGATAAACATTCCTATTCTACATTAGCAAAAGCAACTAAAATATCAAAAAATACTTTGTATAAGTCAATAAGAAAAGTACACGATTATATTAAATACAAAATTAATGAGTAAAGGAATAGGAGATACTATAGACAAATTCACAACAATGACAGGAATTAAAAAACTTGTCAAAAGATTGTTTGGTGATGATTGTGGTTGTAATGAAAGAAAAGAATGGTTAAACAAAAGATTTCCATATGCTAAAAAAATGAATAAAGACCAAAAATCTATATTTGAAAAAATATATGGTAGAATAGCAGAAGGTAAATTTAGTCAAGTTAAAGCAGATGAGCAAGAGGTATTAAGGCAGTTATATTTTGAAATATTTGGTATAAATAAAAAACCAACAAGCTGTGGAAGTTGTGTAAAAGATACATTAACAAAACTTCAAAGAGTTTATGAAAGTAGCTGTGATGAAAAAGCACACTAAAATATATATGGATTATTTTAGACTAGGTATAGATGACTATATACCTTGTGAAGTTTGTCAATGTCCTGCTGTAGATATTCACCACATAGAACGTAGAGGAATGGGTGGAAGTAAAACAAAAGACACAATAGAAAATTTAGCTGCATTATGTCGTGAATGCCATATCTTTGCTGAAGATGACCCTAGATTTAATGAAAAGGTAAAACATTTACATAAATTATATATAAATTTTGAAGATACACAACTATGAAAAAATTTAAAGTAGATAAAATATATCATTCTATACAAGGTGAAGGTGCTACACAAGGAACAAGTTCTATATTTGTAAAACTTGAAAATACTAATGAAAAAAGTATATCAGTAGATAAATTTTTAAGTAAGCTAGATGAAGATAAATTTATACACAAATTAAAATTAGGTAGCCATTTAATTTTTACAGGTGATGAACCATTATTACAAGAAGAAGCTATTTTAGAATTTATAAAACAAATTAAATTTCTTTATGGATTTAAACCATTTATTGAAATAGAAACTGATGCAACTAAATCACCTTCTAAAACATTAATTAATAATGTAGAAATTTTTAATTGTACTCCTAAACTTTCAAATAGTAAAATACCTGTAAATAAAAGAATGAAAACAAATATTATAAAAAAATATATATCTACAGGAAACAAGGCAATATTTAAATTTCAAATTGCTAATGAAAAAGATTTAGAAGAAATAAAAACTGAATGGATAGAAGTAATGAATATACCGAAAAGATTAATCTATTTAATGTCAGCATCGGAAAATTTTATACAATTTACTATAAAAAATGCTTTAAAAAATAATTTAAACTATTCAAACAAATTACAATATGAATAAGAATCC
>CEQR01005758.1_pt1 | contig 18192 bp, 14 predicted proteins | sample 530901 | NCBI WGS metagenome assembly CEQR01 (sample SAMEA2621085, study PRJEB7988) | marine metagenome | isolation source: saline water (ENVO:00002010), including | reverse complement strand
CGTGCTGCGGTTGACAATGAGCGCAACCTTGCTGCCCAAGATGTTCGCCTGCGGCTACGCTCATTAAACGGCAACGTGCGTCAATTAGAGGCGCTACTTCAATCCATACAGTCCAGTGAGCTGTTCTTGGAAGCCGCAGAGCGTGGCGAGCAGCTAGGCCTGCGCGACTTGGTAGATGTGCTAGATGCCCGAGCAAGCCTCTACGACCAGCGTATTCAATACGTTGATACAATTGGCAACTACGCATTAGACCTCCTCGCACTACAGTCTGCAGTAGGCGGTTTAGGCAGCGATGACCTAGCCAGCATTATGTCACTGCTTGCCTCTATGACAGACCTATCGGCTGTCATCCCGACATCTGCAGGATAAGCACTCCGCATGGCAGCGTTGAAAGGATCTCAGAGTAATGACTGGTTGAGGCGCGCCATGCGCTGCTTTGATGCAGCCATTGCCATGTTGGTAGCCCTAGTATCGCTATGGCTGATGCCTCATATCACTGTCATTAGTGATGACTATTTCTTTCTAATCGTGATTGGTAGTTTACTGCTGCCCGCAGTAGGCGAACTCATTGGTTTGTACCAACCCTGGCGTGGTCGTAGCCTATACACCATGCTGGGAACCTACACGCTTAGCTGGATTGCCGCGATTGGCTTAATCAGCCTGCTATTGGTGGCCACACAAACCACACAAAGCTTCTCGCGCCTGTGGATGGGGGTAGCATCGCTCACAGTATTAATCACCGGTAGCTTAGTGCGAGCTGCACTATACAGCTACCTTCGGCGTGTGCGCTCGTCAGGTCGCAACTTAAAGCGCGTGCTAGTGGTAGGCATTTCAGAGAACATCGCGTTGTTAGAAAAGCGGGTAGTTGAGCAGCCACACGCAGGCTATTTAATCGTCGGACATCACATAGACACCGATGACGACGCTTTTATAAACAAGATGGAAACGTTCGCCAATAACAATGTTTTTTCACGCTCATTTGACGAAATTTGGCTTGGCTATCCGCTTGTGGAAGGGGATCGAGTGCGTCAATTGATGACCCTGTTTGCGGGTATCCCAACCACCATTCGTTTTTTCCCCGACCTGCCGGATATACGGCTACTCAATCACCGTATTGCCCAGGTTGCGGGCCTCTACTCGTTAGAGCTGAACTATACCCCGCTCAATGGTCCGATGCGCATCGTTAAAGCATTGGAAGATCGGCTGTTGGGTTTGGTGCTGTTCATCATTTTTTTGCCTGTCATGCTAATCGTCGCTGCTGTCATAAAATATCAGATGGGTAGCCCGATACTTTTTAAGCAAGAGCGGCACGGCTTAGACGGAAAATGCTTCAGAATCTACAAGTTCCGCACAATGAAACCCCACAGTAGCAACACCACGCAGCAAGCCACCCACGACGACCAGCGCATTACGCGGCTGGGTAGCTTTTTGCGTCGCACCAGCCTCGATGAACTTCCCCAGCTTTATAACGTCCTACAGGGCCGTATGTCGTTGGTGGGCCCAAGGCCGCACGCCATGGACCACAACGACCACTACAAGGACCGTATCGATATATACATGCAGCGTCACCGTGTTAAACCGGGCATGACGGGCTGGGCACAAGTGAATGGGTTAAGAGGCATCACCGACGACGTCAAAACGATGCAAAAGCGCGTTGAGTATGACCTCTACTACATAGAGCGCTGGTCGCTAGGGTTTGATCTTCGAATATTAGCCATGACGCTGACCCGCGGCTTTATTAATACCCAGCCTTAATACCAAATCGCCGTGACGGCTTGTTAACGAATATAAGTGTTCAAGGAGGAAGTATGATTTTCCCTATCATTTTATCGGGTGGTTCAGGCTCACGTTTGTGGCCGGTCTCCCGCGAGCACTACCCCAAGCAATTTCTGAACCTGCACAAAGATGACCGTAGTTTGCTGCAGGAAGCCGCTGAACGGCTCAAAAATGTTGAAAATACCAACGCTCCCATGGTGGTCTGTAATGAGGAGCACCGCTTTCTGGTGGCCGAACAATTGCACCAGATCGGCTTTAAAAGTGCACAGATAGTACTGGAGCCTTGTGGACGTAACACGGCACCCGCATTAGCGCTCGCAGCGCTGGTCGCACAACAGCAAAATGCCGACGCCGAAATGCTGGTGATGCCGGCAGACCATGTCATTAAAGACGAGCAAGCATTCGCAGACGCCGTCATAAAAGGGCGCAAGCTTGCCCACAACGGCAAGTTAGTTACCTTCGGTATTACCCCCAATGCACCGCAAACAGGATATGGCTATATCAAGCAGGGCGCTGCCATGGCAGAGGGTTACGCCGTCGAAGCCTTTGTAGAAAAGCCCGATCTGAACCGCGCGCAGCAATATCTCGAAAGCGGCCACTACCTATGGAACAGCGGAATTTTTCTGTTCAAGGCCAGCGACTACCTAGCAGCCCTTGCCCAGTTCGCGCCGGATATTCTGGATGCCTGCCAGCGTGCTTATGAAGCTCGCAGTGAAGACCTCGACTTTATTCGCGTGGATCAAGCAGCATTCGCAGAGTGTCGCAGTGAGTCCATCGACTACGCCGTAATGGAACACACACAGCAAGCAGCCGTGGTTCCCATGGACCCAGGTTGGAGCGACATAGGCGCTTGGGATGCCCTGCACGCCCTGAAGTCCAGCGCGGATAAACAGAATGGCAACGCCCTACACGGCGATGTCATGGTGCACGACACGCACAACAGTCTGATTCACAGCGAATCGCGTCTAGTAGCGGCGGTAGGCGTCAATAATCTGGTGATTGTCGAAACCGACGATGCCGTACTGGTCGCTGATCGTCATCAAGCACAAGACACAAAACTGATCGTAAATGCCCTAAAGGCAGCGGGTCGCAAAGAGTCCCAATCGCACCAGCGCGTATACCGCCCCTGGGGCAATTACCGCGCTATGGTGCTCACCGACAGCTTTCAGGTCAAAGAGATCGTGGTTAACCCCGGTGCCAAACTCTCCCTGCAAATGCACCATCACCGCGCAGAGCACTGGGTGGTGGTACAGGGCACCGCCAAAGTCACCCAAGGGGAAGGGCACGGTGACCTCAGCCAACTAAAAAGCCGCCTGCTTTCAGAAGATGAATCTACCTACATACCGCTGGGTACCGTACATCGGCTCGAAAATCCTGGTGTTATCCCCCTGCACCTGATTGAGGTACAAACCGGATCCTACCTAGGCGAGGATGACATCGTCCGTTATAACGATGACTATGGCCGTTGTGAGTAAGCCAGCGTTTTAACGAATAAATCGGAGCCGTCCACAGCCAGGGTGAGTAAGCGTTTTACATGAGCATAAACAATCAACTGACCGCCATGCACGACGAATATCGCACATGGCGAGTTGCCATTGTGCATGATTGGCTTGTGGTCAACGGTGGCGCGGAAAAAGTACTCTCCGCACTGCTTCAAGCGTTTCCACAAGCGGACCTGCATACGCTGGTAAATTTTTTACCCGCCAAAGAGGCTGGTTGGTTGCAAGGGCATCGCGTCGTCACCAGTGTATTACAGCGCATGCCCCTTGCTAAGCGGTTCTACCGGCACTACCTGCCGCTCATGCCCTACGCCGTGGAGCAGTTCGACCTGCGCGGGTATGACCTGGTGATCTCCTCCAGCCATGCGGTTGCCAAAGGCGTAGTCACCCACCCAGGGCAGCAGCATATTTGCTACTGCCACACGCCCATGCGTTACGCCTGGGATATGAAAGAGGACTACCTTGAAAAGGCCCGCTTTCGCCTGCCATTGATGGAAGCCTATGTGCGTAAAACGCTGAAGCAACTGCGTCAGTGGGACTACTTTACGTCCAACCACGTGGATTACTTCATCGCCAACTCCCACAACGTGGCCAACCGTATCCAAAAATACTACCGCCGCGATGCGCAGGTGCTATATCCGCCGGTGGACACTGAGCAGTTCCTGCTCAACTCAGAGCTACGGGAAAGCTACTACCTAGCGGCGTCTAGGCTCGTACCCTACAAGCGCCTGGATCTCATCATCGAAGCGTTCCAAGCCACCCCACACCGCCGCTTGAAAGTGGTCGGCGATGGCCCCGAGTTCGAGCGCCTCAAATTGATGGCCCGCGAGCACGACCATATCGAACTGCTCGGTTATCAGCCAGATGAGCAGCTCATACACCTGATGAGCCACGCCCAAGCCTATATTTTTGCGGCCGATGAAGACTTTGGCATCCTACCGCTGGAGGCCCAAGCCTGCGGTACGCCCGTCATTGCCTACGGCAAAGGCGGCGCGCTGGAAACCGTCAAAGATATCAGCCACGGTGATGACGCAACGGGCGTACTGTTCGAGCAGCAAACGCCAGAAAGCCTGCTAGCTGCGCTGGAGGTGTTTGAAACGCAACATTTCCAACCCCGCGCCTGTCGGCAGCAAGCCGAACAATTTAGTTACGCGCATTTTTGGCAGCGTCTGCACGCACTGTTGGATGAGGTCAAAAGCGCCAAATAGCGCGAAGAAACATCATGCATATCATTGTTAACTTACAGCCACTGCTAAGCCCGCTAACCGGGATTGGCTACTACACGCGTGAGCTCACCCGTGAGCTGCTTCACCAAGACGCCCTGTCGGTACAAGGCGTGACGGGGCGTAAGTTAGAAATCCTCACCCAAGAGCATCCGCTTCTTCAGACGACACAAGTGGCCGGGCAACCGGTCACCGAACGCGACCAGTGGGCATGGCAGTTGGCTAGGCGTTATTTGCGTAACCCGCTTACGCGTAAAATGTACCGCTGGCTGTGCGCGCAACGGTTGCGATACAACATTGAGCACCCCGAGGCCATTTATTGGGAGCCCAACTACGTATTGTTACCCTGGAAAGGGCGCAGCGTGGTCACCGTGCACGACCTCTCGCACCAGCGTTATCCAGAGCACCACCCCGCTGAACGCGTACAGTTTTTGAACCGTCATTTAGCCAGCTCGCTCTCCCGTGCTACGCGTATCAACGTGGTGTCGCAATTTACCGCCAACGAATTGCAAGCGCTGCATGGCGTGGCACCCGAGCGAATTGATATTGTGCCGCCCGCCGTGGCAGAGCGCTTTTTTCAGCCGCTCACCGATACCGAAGCCGCCGATTTACGCCGCCACTACCAGCTACCCCCACGCTATTTGCTAAGCGTAGGCACGCTGGAGCCAAGGAAAAACCTTGCCACCGTGTTGGAAGCCTTTGCCAGCCTACCGTTTGCGCAACAGCAAAAAGCACCGCTGTTGCTGGCAGGCATGCAAGGGTGGGGGAGCCAAACCTACAGCGAAGCCGTGCAGCACGCCTTTAGCCGTGGCACCATTCGCCGCCTAGGTTACGTAGCCACCGAAGATTTACCGGGCCTTTATGCGCTTGCCCAAGGGTTTGTCTACGTATCGCTTTATGAAGGGTTTGGCATGCCCGTGGTCGAAGCCATGGCGGCAGGTACTCCGGTGCTGACGGCCAATACCACCGCCACCACCGAAGTGGCGGCGGGCGCGGCAAGAGAGGTCGACCCGCTGGACCAAGACGCTATACGCACCGGCCTCATCCAACTGGTAGAAGACCGCCATGATGCCTATATTGCGGCAGGTAAAAAACGGGCCCAGCAGTTCACCTGGCAACGTTCAGGTGAGCTGCTGCTAGCGTCCATGCAGCGTGCAGCCAGCGAACCGACCCCCGCGTAACGGTGCCGCCACGACACAAAGAGCCATCAATGATTAAGCAAATTTACCAAAAGCTAGTGAAAGCCGCCCCCCGTGACGGCCAGCCAGCCCCCTGGTACAAGCAAAACCGCCTGTACCAGCGCCTGCGCACCGTGCCCCAGCTGCGCGCCATTCGTGCCAGCCTACCGCTGATACTTCACCTCACACGGCAGGACCTGGTGGAGCGCCACACCGGCTCAGTGCTAGGGGCCACCTGGACTTTCGTATCACCGCTGATCAACATTCTGGTCTTCGTGCTGGTATTCTCCAGCATTATGGGCGCCAAACTAGAAGGATTTGGTGCTGAAATTGACCAATATGCCTACAGCATTTACTTGATTTGCGGCATGTTAGCGTGGATCGCCTTTGCCAACAGCTTAGGGCGTATCACCAACCTGTTTAAAGACCAAAGCCACCTCGTGACCAAGGTCAACGTATCGCTACTGGCACTGCCGCTATCGGTGATTCTCACCGAAACGGTGGTATACATCATCGGTATGATCTTTTTTATTGGCTTTTTACTGCTCGTTGATTTTCCGCTATCCGCCTACTGGTTCCTCATCCCCCTGGTGTACGCCTTACAGTGCCTCTTTGTTTACGCCCTGGGCATTTCGCTTGCGGTGTTAGCGGTGTACCTAAAAGACATTAAAGAAGTCGTGGCGGTGGTGTTGCAGGTATGGTTTTGGGTAACACCGATTGTGTACGTGATGGAAATTTTGCCCAGCTGGGTGCAGTGGGGTATGCAGTTCAACCCCGCTTACATCCTGGTAGATGCCTACCGCAGCCTTATCATGCGCCAGCAGCTTCCTGACCTCATGCCCGTGACCATCTTCGCCCTCATCGCCGTGGCGCTGCTCGCCGTTGGGTTATGGCTGTTAGGCCGTACCGAGCGCGACCTGCGCGACTGTCTGTAAGGAAGCACCCATGATTGATATTAAAGGGCTGAACAAAACCTTTAAGCTGTTTCACCGCCCCGCAGACCGTCTCAAAGAAGCCATTACCGGACGCGTTCGGCACGACAGCTACCACGCTCTAAAAGATATTTCGTTTCAGGTAGCCCCCGGCGAAGTACTGGGCGTGCTAGGGCGCAATGGCGCAGGGAAATCCACGCTGCTCAAACTGCTGACGGGTGTACTCATGCCCGATAGCGGCGAGATTCATATCGATGGTCGGATTACCGGCCTGCTAGAGCTAGGCACCGGCTTTAACCCCGAACTCACCGGCCTGCAAAACATCACGTCTAACGGCTTGATGCTGGGCATGAGCCACGACGAGATTGAACAGCGCCGCCAAGAGATCATCGAGTTTTCCGAGCTAGGCAACTACATTCAAGAGCCGCTGCGCACCTACTCCTCTGGCATGACCATGCGGCTAGCGTTCTCCATTGCGATTCACGCAGAGCCACGCTGCTTTTTAGTGGATGAAGCCCTATCGGTTGGCGACGGCTACTTTCAACAAAAGTGCATGAAACGGATTCGCGAGTTCAAAGAGAACGGCGGCTCCATTTTGTTTGTCTCCCATGACCTCAACGCGGTCAAAATGCTCTGCGACCGCGCCCTGGTATTAGAAGACGGCAGCGTGGTGTTCGATGGCGATGCCGATATGGCGGTCAACCACTACAACCGCATCATGGCACGCCAAGCGGAAGAGGAAGAGGGCCGCCACCTGGAGCGCCAGCAGGGCGCTTACGGCAGCCGCGAAGTCGAAGTCGTGGCTGGCCGCGCGAATGGGCGCGAAAGCCAAAGCGCCACGCTCTCCAGCGGTGAACAGCTCGACATTGACCTCACCTTGAAAGCGCACCAGCAAGTAGACGACATCACCCTGGGCATTATGGTGCGCGACCGCTTTGGGCAAGATATCTTCGGTGCCAACAGCTACCAGCTTGGCCAACGCATTAGCCTGGAAGAGGGCAGTGAACAAGCCGTCAGGCTCACCTTAAACGCCGATATTGCCCCCGGCAAATACACCATCACCATCGGCTTGCACAGCCGAGAACACCACCTCGACACCTGCTACTGGTGGTACGACAGCTACCTACAGTTTGAAATAGCCGGATTTAAGCAGCACCTATTCTCTGGCGTGTGCCGCTTACCGCTCACGCTAGAAACCCAGCCCTCGGCAACGCCCACCGCGACGCCAACGGAATAAGTGCTGAAGACGAATAATAGGAACGCCGTTCATGAAGAAAACATTTGACGATATCGACAGCCTCATTGGCCGATTAAAAGCGGTGGCGCGTCAGCACGAGCGACAGCACGGCACCCAGCCCCCACCGTTTGCCTACCGCGAACGCCTAGGCGAGCTGCTGGATGAGCGCCAAGACCCTGCCAGCGTCAGCGACCCCAACCACCCCGCGCTGGAAGAGCTGGTGGCTGCCAGCCATCGAGACGAAGTGTTTCTACAGCGCGTCTATCGCGTGCTGATGGACCGAGAAGTGGACCAGGAAGGCATGAGCCACTACCTCAGCGTTTTGCCGCGTACCGGCCGCTTATACGTACTGGCTGAACTGCTCTGTGCCGATGAAGCCCGCGACTCTCTCGCCAAGCGTGGCGCGGTGATCCCCAGGCGCGGCATGCTCACGTTGCCGTTTCGTCTTGTGGGGCGCTTAGGGCCGCTGGGGCGCGTAGTACGCCCCATTATGCGGCTTTGCTACCGCGTGGTGGGCATTGCCCTGCGCCCACGCTTTAAGCTGCTAGAGCGCATTTTTGAGCTAGAAACGAACGAGCGGGTGCGAGGTGCCATGATGCGCGACGTACTGCTAGAGCTGGATGGCGAACTGCAGCGCCAAGAGCACCGCCTGGGCCAACAGGCAGAACACGCCCAGCAGCAACAGCAAACCCTAGCGCAGCACGCCCAGCAAAGCAGCGAGTTTGCCCACCGGCTAAGCGAACAAGAGCGCCACCAGCCCGCGCTCTTTAGTGCCCTACAGCACCATCGCCGCGCGGTAGAACGCCTAATGGAGGCCCCCGAAAGCGCCCAAGCCGCCCTGCAAGGCCCCCAGGGGGAACAGCTCGACCAACAGCTGTTTGATGCCTACTACCTCGCCTTTGAAGACGCCTGCCGGGGTAGCGAAGCGCAAATTCGTCAGCACCTCAACCACTACCAGCCCCAGTGGGAAACCGCCCGCCAAGCAGGTACCCGTGCCCTGGATGTAGGCTGTGGCCGTGGCGAATGGCTGGCGCTGCTCTCAGAGCAAGGGTTTACCCCCCACGGTGTCGACCTCAACATTGCCATGGTAGAGCATTGCCGCGAACGCGGCTTCGACGTCACCCACGCCGATGCCGTGAGTGTCATGCGCCGCGAACCCGAAGGCAGCCACGCGCTCGTCAGTGCCTTCCACTTAATCGAGCACCTGCCGTTTGACGTGCTGTACAACCTAGTGGACCAAGCCAACCGCATTCTGGCCCCCGGCGGCGTACTGATTCTGGAAACCCCCAACCCAGAAAACGTGCTGGTGGGCAGCCACACCTTCTACCACGACCCCACGCACCGTAACCCCATCACGCCCACGGCCATCTCGTTTTTGCTCACCTACCTGGGCTTTAGCGATGTCGAAATACGGCGCTTCAACCCCTACCCGGAAGAAGCCAAAGTGCCCGGCGACGACCCGCTTACCGCACGCGTAAACGGCCACCTGTGTGGCCCGCAGGATTTTGCCGTGGTAGGCCGCAAAGCCGCCCCAGCAACCGAGAACGCACCCCTCGAAACAAACACACCGGCACAGGAGAGCACGCAGTGAGAATTTTGCTAAACGCCACGCTCGTACCCTTTATGCGCGGCGGTGCCGACTACCACATAGAAGGCGTAGCGAAAGCCCTGCGCGAACACGGCCACGAAGTAGAGCTACTGCGGCTACCGTTCCGCTTTAGCCCCGAAAGCGATATTCAGCACAGCATGGAATATGCCAGCACGCTGGAGATGAGCGCGCCCAACGGCGTCACCATCGACCGCGCCATCAGCCTACAATTTCCCGCCTGGGGCATTACCCACCCCGAGCACACCGTATGGGTAATGCACCAGCACCGCGCCTGCTACGAGCTCTGGCAAGAAGACGAGGCCAACAGCGCCCAGCGCCAACTACGCGAGGCCGTTCACGCCTTTGATAACCGCCACCTAAGCAACGTGCGCCAGCTGTTCGCCAACTCCCAGCGCGTGGCAGAGCGCCTCAAGCACTACAACGGCCTAGACGCCAAGCCGCTCTACCACCCACCGTTTGGTGCAGAGCAGTTCCGCTGTGAAGAAGAGTGGGGCTACATTTTCTGCCCCAGCCGCCTGGAAAGCCTAAAGCGCCAAGACCTGCTGATTGAAGCCGCCCGCTACCTAAAAAGCCCCACTAAAATCGTCATTGCCGGCGAAGGCGGTCAGCGGGCACGCTACCAACAGCTGATTGAGCGCCACGGCCTGCAGCAGCAAGTGAAGCTGGTAGGGCGCTTCACCGAAGCCGAAAAACTCGCCTGGTACGCCCACGCCATGGCGGTATTTTTTGGCCCCTATGACGAAGATTACGGCTACATCACCCTAGAAGCCATGCTGGCCGCCAAGCCCGTCATTACCTGCCGTGATAGCGGCGGGCCGCTGGAATTTGTGCAGCAGGATGAAACCGGCTGGGTGGTAGAGCCTGACCCCCAAGAGATTGCCGCCGCCATTGATGCCGCCTGGGAAAACCGCCCCCGCACCGCCGAGATGGGCAGGGCAGGGCAAGCGGCCTACCACCGCGCAGGCATTGATTGGGACAACGTAGTGGCCAGCCTGCTGGGTGAGGGAGGACGGGCATGAAAATCGCCCTGATCGCCCCCAGTGGCGTACCGTTTGCCGTAGGGGGTGCAGAAAAGCTCTGGTGGGGCCTTCAGCACCACACCAACCAGCTCAGCGACCACCAAATGGAGCTGATCAAGCTGCCCTCGGCCGAACGCAACTTTAAAGAGCTTATTGCCAGCTACCAGCGCTTTAGCGAGCTGGACGTGAGCCACTTCGACCGCGTGATCACCACCAAATACCCCGCCTGGATGGTAGACCACCCCGACCACCACCTCTACCTGCAGCACACCCTGCGCGGGCTATACGACACCTACCCCTGGCCCGCGCTGGCAGGGGCCGACCCCTTTACGCCGCAAGCATGGCCCGGCGAAAAAGGCCAGCGCGCCATACGCCTGCTGCGCCACCACCCGCTGTTGGCCCAGCTGCGCCGCCTGCTAGCCGCCAAGCCCGAGCGCGCCCAGCTGCCCGAGCTATTCGCCTGCTTGCACCGCCTGTTGGAAGGCCCCTGGCTACCCGCCGCCGCCAAAGAAGGCCTGTTTGCCTTCCCCGGCCCGCTTAGCCGCGCGGTGATTCATCACCTGGATGCCATGGCCACCGCACCCAGCCAAATCACCGCCTACCACGCCATTTCGCGCAACGTGACCCGGCGGGCTAACTACTTCCCCGCAGGGGTTGATGTAAAGGTGATTCATCACCCCTCCGATTTAGTGCTTTCCCCTAGCGCCCCGGATGAAACCGCACCCCCTTACCTGTTTACCGTAAGCCGCCTGGATGGCCCCAAACGGCTAGACCTACTGGTGCGCGCGTTTCTGCAAACCGAGGTAGCGCTTGAGCTGCACATTGCCGGTACCGGCCCCATGGAGGCCGAGCTAAAAGCCCTGGCCGCCAATGATCCCCGCATCCGCTTTCTCGGCTTTGTACGCGACAGCGATGTAGCCGCCCAGTACCAAGACGCCCTAGCGGTGCCGTTTTTACCCTATGATGAAGATTACGGCCTGATTACCGTAGAGGCCATGAGCGCAGGCAAGCCGGTGATGACCACCACCGATGCAGGCGGCGTGAATGAGTTTGTTCGCCACGGTGAAACCGGCTGGTGCGTGCCCCCCACGCCAGAAGCCCTGGCCCAGGCCATTACCGAGGCCGCCAGCGACCCCGAACGCACCCGCGCCATGGGCGAACAGGCCCGCCGCGCCGTTGCCCACGTCACCTGGCAAGACACCGTGCGCGAACTAATCGACCACCCCGGCCAGCCCAGCCACGACGCCCCCGAGCGCTTCCCCATGGTGGAAGGCCGTGGCGCCACTGGCGAAGCCAGCCACGAAGACAGCAGCACAGCCAACAGCGCCCGCGCCCACTGGCTGGTGGTGAACACCTACCCCGTTTACCCGCCCATGGGCGGCGGCCAAAGCCGCATGTACCACCTATACCGCCATGTGGCCTCTGAACTGGGCATTAACGTTACGCTGCTGGTGCTGGCACCGCCCAACACCCCCGAGCAGTGCCGCGACATTGCCCCAGGGCTCACTGAACACCGCGTGCCCCTAAGCCGCAGCCAAGCCCGCCAACAGCAGCAGCTACAGGCAGCGCTAGGCGTACCGGTGGACGACATTGCCGCCATTCACGGCTGGCGCGACAACCCCCGTTACATTGAACTGCTGCGCCACTACGCCGAAACGGCCACCCAAGGCGTGTGCGCCCACCCCTATCTCGTGCACGCGCTAGAAGAGCACCTAAGCGTGCCCTGGTGGTACGAAGCCCACAACGTTGAAACCGACCTTAAACGCGCCATTCTAGCGAGCCCCCTGGCCCAGCAAGACCCCCAGGCGCTCAAGGCCATGGCCGAGGTAGAGCACGCCGAACAGCGCGCCTGCCAAGCCAGCCAGCAAGTGCTGGCCTGTGCAGAAGGCGATTTAGCCACCTTCCGCCACCGCTACCGGCTGCCCGCCGACAAAGGCTGCGTGGTGCCCAACTGCGCCGATTTGAGCGCGCTGCCGTTCATTGACATGGCCACCCGCCAGCAGTGGCAGGCCCGTTTGCAGCAGCACCGCCCCGTGGCGCTGTTTTTAGGCAGCTGGCACGGCCCCAACCTGGAGGCCGCCCACTTTATTTGCCGCACGCTGGCCCCCGCGTGCCCCAATGTGGTGTTTTATTTAGCGGGCAGCCTGTGTGAACACCCCGATTTTCGCCAGCTGCCGCCCAACAACGTGCGCGCCTTAGGGCGGGTAAGCAACGCAGAGCTTTCGGTACTGCTGGCCAGTGTGGATGTCGCGCTGAACCCGATGTTCTCAGGCTCAGGCAGCAATTTAAAAATGCTCGATTACACCGCCAGCGGCGTGCCGGTGTTAACCACGCCGTTTGGCAACCGCGGGCTGGATTTCGACGCCGGGCAGGTGTGGCTGGCCGAAAAGGCCGACTGGCCCAGCGCCTTGAAACGCCTGCTCGACAGTCCCGAGGCCGTTCGACAGGCGCGGGTGGCCAGCGCCCGCGCCCGTACCGAACAGGCGTTTGACTGGGCGGTGGCCGCCCGCCAAATCACCGATTGCAGCGTTCACAAATAGCGTCTATAGTGCGTTCATTCGTTAGCGAACGCAGTTCGATAACTCATTTAACCAAACGCAATAAAATAAGGAAATACGAGGGGAAAGGTTCACAACGCCCGTTAGCGTGCCATACTTTCCCCTTAAGTAACGCGAGTTGTGCCGTTACACAGGCATAAAACATGCGGCAGTATCATTGACTTGTCATGATTCTGCCCTATACATTACCCGCGTAGCCTAGTGCGAAGGAGGCAATATGAGTAAAGGGAACCCCCACTCATGTTGCCCACCCCAATGTACAACAGGGCAACGCATAAGCTTCACCTTGAGCGCTCAAGGTAATGAAAGGCCCGCTCCAACTTTTTTGGGGCGGCCATTGCAAAGCAAGGAGACTATAGTCCCATGGCAACACAAGCATCTTTAAACTTCGTACAAAGCCTTTATGTTGGTTACTACGGCCGTCCGGCCGACCAAGAAGGCCTAACCTACTGGGCCGACCGTCTTGAAGCTGAAGGCGAAGGCGCTATCATCAATGCATTCGGCAACTCTGCTGAGTACACTGCTCTGTCTGAAGGCCAAACCAACGAAAACCTCGTTAAGTCTCTGTACAAGCAGCTGTTTGGCCGTGACGCCGACGCTTCTGGTCTGGCTTACTACGTTGGCGTTCTTGAGTCTGGCGAAAAAACCCTGGCTGAAATCGCGCTGACCATCATGAACGCTGCTGGTGGTATCGACCGTGTAGTGCTGGACACCAAAGTTCAGGCAGCTAACTACCACACCATCAACATCGCTGATGCTGACTACGACCTGGCATTCGCCAAAGCCCTGGTTGCATCCATCGACGGTACCAGCACTGGCGCTGACCTCGACGCTGCTATCTCCTCTGTGAACGCAACTGTTCTGCAGGGTGAAATTGCTGCTAACTACAACGCAGTTGTTCAAGCAGAGAAGGCGGTAACTGACGCTGAAGAGGCTCTAGCAAAAGCACTGGAAGACCTCGCAAAAGAGACTGAGCTTGAATACGACGCTGATACCAGCGGCGATATCACCTTGGCCGAAGTCCAAGGTTTTGTGTCTAACGCTAAAGTAGCTCTTGAAACGTCTGTTATTCAAGACGGTACTGACGCCGAGCTGGCCGAAAAAGTTGAAGACGCTGAGCAAGCAGTCCGTGCCGTACAGGGCGAATTTAATGCTGACGGTACTGCTGTTGCTGTTGGCCAAGAAGGCGGCGCGCGCAGTGCCTCTAACCTGCTGGATACTTTCCTGGCTGCACGTTCTGCCTTCGAAGCAGACGTGGAAGCCAACGGTAAGAGCATGGACCTAGCCAAGCAGCTGAACGCTGATCTGGCAGCTTACTTAGCTAATAACGCTGACATCAGTGGTACCACTCTTGAAGACCTGCAACTCGTAGCCCAAGGTTTCATCGCTGATCCGGCTACAGAAACAGAAGAAGACTTCCTAAACGCAGTTGCAACTGCTGAAGCTGAAATCTTCTCTGGTAACCAAGGTGCTAGCGTACTGGTCGACGGCGCAGCCGCTACCAGCATCGAAGATGCGGTAACACTTCTGGACAACCGCAACGATCTGTTTGACAAGCTGTCAGCTGCTGAAACTGGTATCGACACTGCAGCGAACACTGAATTCCAAGCGTTCTTGACCGCTGAAGAAGCTGTAACTGAGCGTGAAGAAGCCCGTGCTGAGCTTGAAGAAGCCGAAGCTGATCTGGCTGCTCTGACTGAGCTGAACACTGCTCTGACTGAAGCTGAAGATGCTCTGGCTGAAGCTGAAGAAGCGCTTGGCTACGAAGTGGTTGATATCACTGGTGCAACTGCCCTTGGTGCTGCTAATACCGACGAGCTTTTTGTATTCGATAAAGAAGATTCTGAGGCAGTAGGCATTACACTTGAATCTAGCGATGCTATTTTCATCGGTGCTGGCTATGCACTTGGCGATGCTAACAACGCTGACGACTCCCAGCTGGAAGTCTTCTTCGACGATTCAGGTGCCGATCTGGTTGCTACCATTGAAGTATTTGCTAACGGTACTGCCACCAGCAACGTTGAACTGACTCTGACTGGTGTTGCCAGCGTCGATGACATTGCATTCAACGCCGAAACTGGTGTTATCGCTCTCGCCTAAGCATTTGCTTGAGCCGCTTTAAGGCACTGCCTTTTAGCAAACAAAACCCCTGGCCTCGGCCGGGGGTTTTTTTTGGCCCGTTGAACCCACCTAAAAGAAAAAGTGCCAGGATGAATAGCCGTTTTAGCAACGATAGGCGCATGGGGTTGGGTATGATGGCAGCGTATGTTTCAAGCGCAATGCGCGTGGAGTTTATGGTTGCTGTGAGTAGGCAGGCACAAGTTTACAGCAGTGCCCTATAAGCGACCTGCGGTATGGCAGCCGTTAGCCTCAGTGTGAGTACTCAGGCGCTAGACTTAGAGCAATGGCTACGGCACGAGCTAGCACAGCATGCCTTGGAAGGGCACATCAACGTACTGCCCTCAGATGAGATCGCCGTAACGGTCACGGGGCAGCCCAATGCGATAACGGCATTTGTCTATCGCTGCCAATACGCAGCAATGGGGATTCAGCATGTCGCTACAAGCGACTTATAAGCCCAAGCGTCATAGGCACTCTTGCGTAGCGGCTCGCCAGTAGTGGATGGACTGCGTGGATACGACGCCATGCTGGGAGCCGATCTCGATCACAGCGTGCTGAAAAGCACTGGCAAGCCGTGTCTCATGGCAAAGGTGTAGGCTACGAATCATGCGTGATATCCGTAGGTGGTTATGCCCCACTCGTTTTAACTATATGTGCTCGCGCAAGTTAAGGCGAGGGGGGGGGTACCTTTTGTTCACACCCCGTCACTCACATCGGCACCAGCCTCATGCACAAGATCATACGCGCGCTACCGTTGAGTGGGGCGAACAGTTGCACATTTTTCTTCTAACGCACGTTATCCAGGTGGACTTCAGCCCCGAGTCAACGCAGGTGGTCATTATCCAGAACTTGATTCATTAAGCACTCAACCCGTGACGATGCCCGGTTGCATCCGCATAAGTTCGAGTTTGCAAAGGAAGCAACGCTTTGCGAAGTGGCGCGGTGGTATCGCTCAGTCCCCATCGCTTGCTGGGAGAATAGCGACCTTGGGTGGGTGTGTCGTCGTTTCCCAGCAGTTGCTGATGAAAATATCCGGTGAGCTGTTGCAGATGTCGAGCGGTATCTCGGCGACACACAGGGTACTGGCTGAGCAGTTCAAGTACACAGAGTGCCCGTTGGAAGTCTTCGCGAGGCATCACGCCGCGCAATAGCTCCAACTCCGCTTGCTTTGGTTGATAGCCCCGGTACCAGACAGCTTCGGCCAGTTGCTTCACATCATCGACCGCACGCTCAAGGGGGCATGAGCCGACCCGATATAGCCGTTTACGTGTGAAGGAAGCCGTCATTAACTGCCCCTATTGCAGTGATAGTCATCAAGAACCACGTTCAGGTTACTCAATATACGTGTTTGATCGCCCACATAGTAGCTGATTGCTTCTCGGGCGAATCGTTCGAATTCGTTAATGTCGATGTAAGGAAGCCTCAGCAGCGTTTGAATATCCTTTTGATCACGGTCACCAAAACGGCCGAGCTTGGAAATAGCCACATCTAGCGCGCTGGCGACGTAGACTTCCACATTTGGGACACTGCTTTGGGTCATTAGGCGAACGACGCGATCTTCGTAATCTTCATGTAGAGGAGACAACGTGGTGTTAAAACGGGGGTCCAGCTCCAGCATTTGCACCACGCCTTCTTCATCAGCAAATACATAGGCGTCTTCACCTAGAAGTGCCACTATTTCAGATTTATCGGCTAAACCGTGGGATGAGACCTCGGCATCTATATCAGCGCTCCCTCGTGCGTGTGAATAGATATGAACAGCACAGCCACCGAAGACAATTACTTGAAAAATGCCCTTCTCACCGTTTGCATACACAGGTTCTAGCACATCAAAAAACTCAACGAGTGCACGCCCTAATGCCGTTTCAGGCTCAATGATCGGGTAATCCCCCGGTTCTATTGGCATGATGTATCCTGAAAGATGAATACTGCACTCTACCACAGCTCGCGCTGGCAAACGCTCAATCGCATGCTTCCTCATTTTATCTATGCAGAGTAATGAAAAAAGAACGCCACACGACAAGCCACACCCCACGCTGCCGGTCAGGTCAGTGGTGAGGGCTGCTAAAGTGCATCATTAAACAACTGATTTAGTTAACTATTTAAGATTATTACAACGATGCAACCATCCCCCCTGGGTGGTATGGGATACGCTGTTATGCTGCCTTATGGTAGACGTACAGCGCAGTTGGTCTAAACATTAAAAAGCGGGGGCAAGCCCCGCTGGCGTACTGGGTGTGGCGGGTGGCTATGCCACCATGGGGTCGGTGTCGGCCATGCCGAGCAGGTTTAGGTACTCGTCGCTCTCAATCATGGCTTCTACGACGGCGCTGGGGCTAACGCCGTCGTTCAGCTGGCCTAGCCAGTAGGCTAGGCCGTCGTCATCGGCGGGGCGTTGCAGCAGGTTGGTGTACAGCAGGTCTAGCAGCGCTTCATTGGTGGCAATGGCAAGGCTGGCGAACTCTTCGCTGTCTAGGAAGCTTTCAATGAGTGGGCTTAGGTCGTCAGTATCCGCTTGGGCGCTTAATTGGGCCTGCCAGAAGGCGATGCCTTCGTCATCGGGCGTGCGTCCTAGTAGGCTTTCGTACAGGGCGGTAATGCTTTGCTGCACGCTTAGCCCGTTGCTACCTACGTCGTTGGCGGTATTAATCGTGCTGCTAATCGCCTCGGCATAGGCGGTAGCGGCTTCCGCGCTCAGCGTGAACAGGGTAATAATGGTCGAGGCGGCTACGCCTTGCTCTAGCTGGCCGAGCCAGTAGGCTTTGCCGCCATCATCGGCACTGCGGCCTAGCAGGGCTTGGTATAAATCTTCCAGCCAAGCCTCGGGGGCTTCCGTGGGCGAGGCGGGGGAAAGCTGGTTAAAGTAACCCTGGATAAGGTCGGCACTGCTGACGTTATCGAAGTAGTTGGCAACCTATTGGTTAATCAGCGCGTTGGTGGGCTCGCTGTTGAGAAAACCACGGTAAGCCACGGCCACGGCGGTGAGCCAGGCTTCTAGGTCTTCATCGCTGACCACCACCGGGGTATCGGGGGTGTCGGG
>CEQR01110928.1_pt1 | contig 18852 bp, 9 predicted proteins | sample 530901 | NCBI WGS metagenome assembly CEQR01 (sample SAMEA2621085, study PRJEB7988) | marine metagenome | isolation source: saline water (ENVO:00002010), including | reverse complement strand
CTGGTATTGATTTATCTTTAGATATTGATGACTTATTAGCTGCTCAAGGTGCGTATGCTGCTGGTGGTGCTAACTATGGTACGTTTAACAACAATAAAAACATGGCGTTAAACTTAGGCTTCAACTCATTCTCTAGAGGTGGATATACATTTCATAAGAAAACTTATGATTTATTTAATCACCCTAAGTTAGTAGGAGCTTCTGGATTTAATTATCCTGGCTATGGTATGTGTATTCCTATGGATACTCAGCGTGATGCTAAGAGTGGTTCAAAGATACCATCACTTAGAATCAGATATAAAGCTGCAAATGGTTATTCAAGAGAGATGGAACACTGGTTAACAGGTTCTGCTGTTCTTAAGAATAAGACTAATTCTGAAGATAACTTGAAGTCTCACTATAGAACTGAGAGAGGATTTGAAGGATTTGCTCCTAACAGATTTATGTTAATCAAGAAATCTTAATTATTAACCTTATAAAAGTTTTATAGAAAATGGATTCAATATTACAAGAAAAATTCCTATACTTTCAAGAGGCTAAGTCTGGAGGAGGAAGTACAGTAGGTGCAGATGATGTAGCTATGTATAAAATCTCTGACTTTTTAGGTTTTGATACTCAAGCTGGTGACACTAACGCAACAACTCTAAACATGAGATTTAAGCCTATGAAAAGGTCTGCTCTTGTTACTGATGAGGGTGGTGTTGGTGAAGAAACAGATGTTATGGTATTAGCTGTTAAAGCTAGTACTCAGAAGTCTGTTATGCAAAACATCCTTGATAAAATCAATGAGCCACTTGCAAGGGATGGAGGTTTTATTGTGATTGCTGATGTTCCAAGTTCTGAGTTTGTAGATGCTAATATAACTGGTTGTACAGTTACATTAAGAGCTGCTACAGCATAATTATTAACCTTTTAAAATTTTATAAATATGAAAATGTTATATTTTATGAACGCCTCAGATGGAGCTTTCAACTCTAACACATCTACAGCACCAGATGCTGTGTGTTACCCATTGTCAAAACTAAAAGGAGTTACTTCAAAAGATACTAATGAGTTTTATATGTACTTTGATTCTGCTCAAGCAGCAGGAACAGATGAGGCAAATGACACTTCAGGTACTGATTTAATTACTTTTACGATAAATACTGCTGATAATCATAAACAAGCGTGTAGAGACGTTGTTGAGGTTATTAATAAGCATTTATCTAAAGACCATGGATTTGCTGTTATTGCTGATACTGCTAATAGTATCACTCCAAGTGATGATATTAGTTCGACATTCACAATACTGACTGATAATCCAGCTTAATAGGCAACTGTCTTGAAATGATATATAGGCAGTATAAAGAACATATCTAAGGAAAGTGGGGTAGCCATGCATGTAAAAGCCCTGTTACTCCCTTTCCAAGGGTATTTAATTTTAATTTTAATTTAATATTTAATATAATGAATAAGAAAAAAACATTCCCAAAAAAGAAAGCTGAAGTTAATACAGGAGTATTAGAACCAGTTGAGGCAGAGGTAGACTTTAAAGTTCCTCCAATGCCAAAAAAATCAAACAATCCTTTTGCTAACAATCCTTTTAATAAAACATCTGAAAAACCATCTATATACCAATTAATTAAAGGTAGAAAGAAAGATAGGTCAGGAAGATGGAAATACCCTGTTGTATATATGATTAGAGCAGAAGACATTATTTATGATCCTATAAAACAGGTTAATAGAAAAATAAGATATATACCTGGAGAAGCTTCTATCTATGAAGATGAACAAAAGAAAGACTCTAAGGTTAGAGCACCTATAACATTTAGTGAAGGCTTTATTACTGTTAGTAATCAGAACCCAACTTTGAAAAACTATTTAGATGTTTGTAATGCTAACAAAAACAATCCTAATAGAATGAAAAATAATGCACCATCTTTTCAATTGGTAGATAAATCTTCAGATGCTAAGAAGATTATAGATAGAGAGATGAAAGAGATAGATGCTATGCAGTTAGCACTTAAAATGCCTTTTGGAAAGCTAGTTGGTTACGCTAAGGTTTTAGGTGTTAATGTTGATAAGTCAACAGAAGAAATTAGATATGACATGAAAATGTTAGCTAAGAAAGATCCTCGTTCTTTTATTGCAGGATTAGATGATCCTAAGACAGCTATAAAAGAGGTTATTGTTAACGCTAGAGAGTATGGAATTATAGATATTCAAGTAAATAGAGTATCTTGGAAAAAAGGTAACGAAAGAGTGTTGATAACACATATACCTATTGGAGTTAATGGAGTTAACCACTTTGCAGACTTCTGTTTAGATGGAGATGGTGAGCTAGTTTTAGAAGAAATGAAAAAACAAATAGCTAAATTTAACAGCTAATAAAAATTCTATATCTGTTTTTTAGAGGGGGTTGCTTTTGTAACCCTCTTTTTTTTGTTATATTTGTATATTATGACAATAGATGAAGTATATAAATTTGTAAAGCTAATGGCCAATAAAGAAAACAGGGGTTGGATAAAACCATCTGAATTTAATTTATTAGCCACTAGAGCACAGTTGGATCTTATTAAAGATAGAGTTGGTAGTATTTCTCAAGATGGTGTTGTTAATGGATATAAAGATAATTCTCAATTGCAAGACGAATTGTATGGAGTAATAACTGAAGCTACTTTAACAGTTACTAGTGAAGTTTTTACATTCCCAGCAGATTACTTAAATTTTTTAAGCTTAACATATAATGGTGTTGAGGTTGATATGGTAAACTCTAGTTCAATAACTAGAAGGGTAAAAAGTCAATTAAACCCACCAACTGAAGATTTTCCAGTAGGTGTAATAACTTCAACAGGTTTTAGAATTTATATTACTGATAGTGGTCCAATTAATAATGGAAATGTTATTTTAAGATATATACAAACTCCAACAGCTCCAAATTGGACATTTAATGTAATAAACAATATAGAAGTTTATAACCCATCTAGTGCAGTTCAGTTAACTTTAACAGAAGGCACACATAAAGAAATTGCTCACAGAATATTGGCATACATTGGTGTAACTCTTAGAGAAGCCAATATAGTAGAATATGGTACAACAACAGTAGTAGAACAAGGTAAATAATGGCAACAAAAGGACAAATAGTAGAACAAGTTCTTAAATTAGTAAATGGTGGAGATATAAGTGATGACTCTAAAGCTACAATGCAAGAGGTTGGAACTCTCTTAGAACATGAGAGAGATGCTTTAGTTCGAAAAACTGTAATGGAAAACGCTGCTATAGGAGAGCATGAAATCCCAAGTGAATTTTTAAGTTATCATAAATTATTGTTATCAGGAGATGAAACTTTTGGAAGTTCTCCAAGACCATACGCAAAACTTCCTCAAATGCCAGTAAATCTACCAAACGATGGAAGCATATATAGGGTTTGTAAAATAGCTAGTCCAGCGTATAAGGATCATGTTGATGCTTTTAATGTTATAGCACCAGCTTATACTCAAGATAATGGTGCTTATAGTGATAATGGTTTTGACTTTACCCTTAAAACAGGGACTCATGATATAGGAAATAAGTTTGTTTTATCCTTTAAACATGGGCCAGACAATTCAAATCTTAAAGACTATCAATTCACGTTTAATTATGAAGAGCCATCAGACTCTTATAATAATGCTAGGCCAGTTACTGAAAGAAGTATTAAGCCAGCTTTCCTGCATTTTAGTTTAATGAAAAACGAAGCTTTTACTAAATTTTTAGAAGGAAATCGTTTATATTTTCACTACTTTCAACATAATGAAGGCGTAAATGATAGTTTTAGAGAAAATTTTAGATTTATAAGTAGTGATCTTGCTAGTAGTTTTGGTGCAGCAAACGCTGATAATTTTGATATAAAGTCAGTTTTAACAAATGAATCTATCATAACTACAGATACAGCAAACCCAACACTTAATTCTTCGTGGACTGCAGGTGACCAAGACACATACCCCACATCAGGATTAATCGTCCAGATATGGTATCCTAAAAATAAAAGATTATTTGATATGGAGGCAGACTCTTTGGGTGTTAAAGCCAAAGGTTCTTGTTATTTAAACTGTGCATTAACAATAGATGCAGAAGAAATGGAAAGTGGTGCATACGAGGGTGTAACTTCTGCAGGAGTTAGAAAAATGTTTATCAATAGGTTTGGTGCAATTTTAAAACAATATGGAGTTGAGGTTGATTTTCTTACAGAAAATACTACCACATTAACTTTTAAAGAATCTTACCCACTTGGAGGTTTTTCTAATGTTGTAGTTCCAACCATTGGTACTGTTGGTGGTACTTTAGCTTCTTATTCTGCAGTAGCTGGCAGTAAAGAACTTTCTGAATTAGCTAAAGGCAATGATATGACTTGCTACTCTAGGATGCCTAATCCTGGTATATATTCAAGAATGTATGATAGTGCTATAAATTTAAGTGGTAGAAAATACTGGTACAGACAAGAGGGTAGAATATACTTATATAATGAAGCTTTAAATTTTGATTTAGGGTTTGGTGAAATAAGTAATGCAGAGTCTTACATATTAGTATGGATGCTGTCAAAATCAAGTTCTTTAGGATTTAACGATGAGTTTCCTATACCATCAGACTCAATAAAAGATATAATTGCTTCTTTGGTTTCTACATTCACGACTATGAGAGCAGCAAAAGAAGATTTAACTAATGATAATGTAGATATAGTATAATGTATATAAAGTTAGAAGAAATAGTAAATGATATTCTTGTAGAAGAAGGTAAAACAAGTGAGAATGAATTTCTCAGATATTTTAAACTTGGATTAAATGGTTTAAAAGAATTTAACTTTGATATTAGTGGTGGAATAAGAACTGCAGAACTTATAGTTGACGCTAACACATTAACTGCTACACTTCCTGGTGATTACGTTAAATATACAAAGATAGGGGTTTATGGTAATGATGGAGATATACATCCTTTAGGTTTAAGAAATCAAAAATCACTTATATCTACTGCTGCTAATTCCACTCAAGTGAATGATGATGAATTAAACCCAACTTATTTTGAATATACTCAAGAATATGGTGTTGGTGGTGGAAATAATGCTAATGGATATTATAGAGTTGATTTAGAAAACTCTACAATACATTTTAGTTCTGACTTGTCAGCAAAAAAGATTATTTTAGAATATATATCTAATTCTCTTAGACATCCAAAAGAGGGACATGTTGTTGTTCATGAGTTTATGGTTGACGCAATGAAGTCTTACATATATTGGAAGTCTATGCAGAGAAAGAGGAATTTTCCTCCAGCAGAAAAAGAAGCTGCAAAGAAAGAGTATTATAATGAAAAGAGACTTGCGAGAGCTAGAATGTTAAGTTTTACAAAACAAGAAGCTTTACAGACTATAAGAAAATCGTTTAAACAAGCTCCAAAAATTTAGATAAATGCAGGATAAAAGAAATTTTCAAGGTGGACTTAACAGAGATGATGATTCCAGGGTTTTACCCAATGGAGATTATTATTATGCTCAAAACATAAGGGTTTTATCCTCTGAGGATAGAAACACAATGCTTCTTGAAAATGTGAGAGGAATGAAAAAAGAAACCTACTCAGAAAGGATAGCAAACTCAGTTGCAGGAGACTACAAAGTTGTTGGTTGCTATGAAGATTCTCCAACAAGCTGTTTATATTATTTTGTGTGGCATAGGAATTTTTTTCACTTAATATTAGAATATAACATAAATACAGATTTAATAACAACTGTATATAGGGATTCTGGAAGTCTTGGAGACTCTGCGTTAAATTTTGATAAAAACACAATAATAACAGGAATAAATAAGATTGATAACTTGTTGTATTGGACTTGTGATAATCAATATGTGGATTGGAAAGGTAGGACTTATCATAATGAACCTAAGTATATAGATGTTGAAAAATCTAAAACTGGATGGGCTACTTACTACGCTGATGGTAATTTTAATTCAAATCCACAAACAGGGTATCCATTGGAGACATCTTACCCATTTGAATTTTATAAATCATTAAATGATCCATATAGTGGAAATACAAGCACTAGAGCTAAACTTTTATATTTAGATGTCTGTAAACCAAGACCTATTGCTCCTATATACCTGTATCAAACACCTATTAAAAATATAACATCTACTGCAGTGCAGTTGGGTGCTGGAGGTCTTGTGATGCAGGGTCCACCAGACCCAGAGAACGACAATGAAACAGAAACTGTGGCAAGTGAAACAGTGAACCCAGGAGCTATATCATATGCAAATGTTGGAATGGAATCTTTAGATGCCACAGCAGAGATGGACTTTGCTTATAAGAAAAACAATTTGTATGGTCACATGTGGCAATTTGCTTGCAGGTATATTTACTATAATAATGAAGTTAGTGCCTACTCTGATTGGAGTTATGTTCTACCTGCTCCACAGTATGCTACAAATAAAGTTGATGAATCAAAACAAAATGCTTATAATGAAGTTAGGGTTTATTACCCCAATGGTCCTGGCGATGTTAGAAGTATTGAGATAGTTGCTAGAAAATGCTCTTACATAGAAACATCTCCAGATGAAGGAAATAAAGGGGAATACTATTTAATAGCAACTGTTAATAACAATTACTATGATAGTTCTTTTACAGCAGCTACAGGAGATTACAATTCACTTCCTCAAACATATTATGGATGGAATAATGTTCCAACCAGAAATATACCATTTATAACAGAGTTAAATGCAGATGGAAGCTATACTGGAGTTACTCTTAGTGATGGTGGTGAAGAATTAATTGGGGCTGGTTCAAATCCTGAATCCTCAGGTTTTATAAACTTTAGAAACGATGGTGTTTATGCTCAGGTAGACCCAGTTGCTTTTGATAAATCTTTTGACCAAGTTCCTCTTAGAGCAAAATCTCAAGAGATTATAGGTGAAAATAGAATTGTATATGGTAATTATATCGATGGATTTGACCAAGTAAATGCACACTATCATTTATCTCCTGTTTATGGTGAAAACTCGAATAACCAACAATTTGTTGTAGACGCATTAGCAACTGCTGAAACCCCTAATCCATGGGGCTCTGTAAGTGGATTTACAGGAGATGGTACAGCCAGTGATGAATTGGTTGGAGATGGGGCTAATTTTTCAAGTGGAAGTGGTATTCATGGTACACTAGCAGATCAATGGAATGGTTTTATGTCTGGGTTAGAGTATATGACCCAATACGAAGGACAAGAATATAGTTATCCAGATTATTCAACTTTAGATGGATGGGAAGGTGGTAAGGCTTTTGGGTGGGATGCTAACTTAGCCAGAATAACAGTTAGGGTTTACTTTCCTACAATTGTTGAGTCTGGTCAAGTTTTTCATTTGAAGCTTGAGTCAAGGGTTAGGTATGGTGCTGTTAATGTTTTTAATGGTAGTTCAGTAAAATATCCTTTTGGTGATGCTACTGGAAGTAATATCTCTGACCATTTAAAATATGATTTTTTTGGTTATATGATAGACATAAAAAAACAAGCTGGTGGTGGAGGTCTTGGCACTATGATAGACGAATTTATAGCAGATATTAAAGCAATGGCAAACTGGCAACAGTCAGATGATGGTGGTGGTATACCAGACCTTAGAGGATCTAATAATCCAGATAGTGAGTTTTACAACCCCAATCATTCATACCTAGATAACCCTATAAATGGTGGAAAGCAATATACTCATTGGATGTCTCCAGCCACTGGTGATTATGCTGGCACTATAGCTAGTTATGGTTTTAGTGCAGTACAGGGAGCAGCCCCCATGAGGCTTAGAGGTATTGGAAAGTTTGACACTAGTTTTGGTTCTCAAAATGGTTTAGCCCTTGTCTTTGGGCCATATGGCCAAAACTTAAATGATATAAATACAAATAGTCTTTGTTTTATAGATGATAAAGCTGTTTATGATGACTCTCATAGACTTCCAGATGGAACAGCAGTTAGCAACCTGCATGGATGGGTAACATTTGGTGGAACCTACGTAAGTTCCTTAGAATGTGGTGGCTGTACTGATGGATTGGGTGCTGCCTCAGGGTGGCAATCTTTTGATGGTAGTGGTGGAGAAAATAATACACAAAGAGGGTGTTCTGATAATAATGGTGGATGGAACGATTCTGGTGCTAATGGTGTAACTGGTTTTTATGGCATGATGGGATATAACTCAGCAGGATCTAGTACTACTAATCCTGTTCTTTTGAATTTGGGAATGCCAGGTAACCCTGATGATGGTGACGAAGGTTCTTCATTTGGTCCTATTCAATCAGGAAGTAGCACTGCTTGGTCAGAGGTTACAGGCTTGAATATGCCTATCACCCAAACAATGATGGATATAGATAGTACATCAGCATTTAAGTCTGGTGCATGGCATAGGTTTGGTTTAGTTTATTATGACTATAAGGGAAGAAGTTCTGGTGTTATATTAAATAATGAAGACTCAAGAGACACTCTTTATGATAGGAACTCATCTGTGTATGTAGGTTTTCCCACTGAAAGAAAATTTCAACAAGGTGCAGATTTTTCTTCTTTTACAAATTCTGCATCTACAAATAACCCAAGTGGTTTAACAAATCAAGAATTAACGAATAGTCAAAAACTTGGACCAGCAGATATACATTGGAAGATATTTCATAAACCACCAATATGGGCTATTAATTGGCAATGGGTGTACGCTAGAAACACTTCTGTTGGTAAATTTATGCAATTTAGAGTTTCTACAGCGTGGATAAATAAAGCATCTAAGGCAGGAGTCTCTATAGCTGAGGGTCAGGTAGATACTAAGATATATATATCTCTAGACACTATGGATGGTAGAGATTGGAGTTATAGTCAAAGAAATAGGTCTCTTGTAGGTGAATGGAGTTTTGCAGAGGGAGATAGGTTAAGGCTTATAGCTGATGGAACTGGAACTGTGTTTGATAAACATTATGACTTAAAGGTTAGTGATGTAGCTAACTTCCCTGATAGGTTTGAGTTAGGAGGTGATGATATGGAAGAAACTCAGGTTGTTACTGAATCTCCTGTTGGTGGTGATGGAGATAATCCTCAAACAACTAAACCAGGAAAGTTTGTAATAATAGATGACCCTGGCATATCAGGATATGGTGTTGCTGACGCAGATAACACTGATAATGCAAACACAAATGGATATATAAGTGGGTGGCATAAAGTTACTGTTGAAATTTATAGACCAAAGAAAAACACGTCTGAAGACCAAAGTCTTTATTATGAGTTTGGTGAGAGGTTTGACGTGCAAGAAGCAGGAACACCATTTAGAGCTCATGGATCGACATCAGGAATAACACAACCAACAGATGCAGCTGATTTTTCAACATACTTAGGGGAAGATACATCACTTACAACACCAGCAACAGGTGTTTTTAGAAGAGGTGATATTTGGTATAAACCAAGAGAGGTTAAATATGTTGGTAGTGGTGGAGTTGTTATATTACCTAAGGTTTGGGTAGAGAGTTATTTTTTAAATGATTTCCTTCAAACTAATCACAATAACATAGCCAGACCACATGTATATAGTGGATACGCTAAAGAGCAAAGAAGGAAAGCTACCTTAACTCATTCTGATGTTTATCAGCCAGACACTCAATATAATGGCCTTCATTCATTTAACTTTAGCCAAAGACCATACATGGATTACGACATGTCTTTAGGTTCTATACAAAAACTTGTATCTAGAGATACTAATCTTGTTTTAATGCAAGAGAAAAAAATATCTCAGGTAATGATAAATAAAAGTATAATAACCTCTCCCTCTGGAGATCAAGGTATATCTTTATCTAATAATGTCTTACCTGAAGAGGCTACTCCATTCTCTGGAGATTATGGTGTGTGTACTAACCCTGAGGCTGTTGCTGTGCACTCTAAGTCAATATATTTTGTTGATATAAAAAAGGGTGCTGTTCTAAGGTTGGGGGGCGATGGAATAACAGTAATATCTGACTATAAGATGACTGATTATTTTAGAGACAAGATGGATTTATATCAAGAAATAATAGAATCTAATTATGATCTAGCTTTAGATGGTGGGGTATTTATATATGGTGGTTACGACCCAAGACATGGGGAGTATATTGTAACATTTCCAGCTATATATAGTTCTGCTGCTAGCTCTACAAATAACTTTTTTACTCCTCTTTTTGATGGTAATAGCCAAGCTTGGCAGTCAGTAACTGACACATGGAACAGTCTTATTTCTGTGCCACAAGTTTGGAACAGCCTGAACTCAGGTCAGCAAGTTTATATAGTAAATGAATTATTAGGTAAAGTTGTGACTACTCAAGCTGAAACAGTAGCTTTTAATGAAAAATCTAATAGGTGGTCTAGTTTTTACACTTTCTACCCTGAACATTATGCGTCCTTAAATAGAGTTTTTATAAGTTTTGCTAATGGAGAGCTATACAAGCATGATTCTGATCCAGATAGCCACTGTATGTTTCATGGTAGAGCATACCCTGATGAAGTAAAGGTTTCTTTTCCATTTAACTCTGATGTGTCTACTGTTAAAACATTTAATAACATAGCTTTAGAAGGACCAGGCAAGCCATATGTAATACCACTTATAACAACAAGTGCAAATAATGCTGTACCTACTGTTGTAGCTACCACAGACAGTGCAAATATAGAGGGTACGAATGTTAATTTTAATGCAAATGACATAGAGATTGGAGATTCTTTATGGTATTACGACAATGATACATTAAGAACTTTAGGGGTTATTACTGCTATAACTGATGCAGACACTATTGTTACAAGTGTTGCAGAGGTTAACGCATTCATAGGTGCTAGTAGCACGTCTTCAGGAGATTCTCTTAGTGAGGTTTTTGTTATAACAGGTGAAAACACAGCTTTTAAAACAGATTTTGAAACAAATATAAATTCTACATCTATACCTCACAGACTATCTTATAATAATGATGATGCCAGTAAAGTTACTGCAGGTGTTTGGGTAGACAGGGAACAGATTTTAGGATCTCACATACCATATGGAACAACTAATAGTTCTGGTGGAGAATATATAGGTTTAGGAAATTTACAACTAATATCTTTAGGTCCACAAGTTACAATTTTACCTGTGGGGAGCAATGTAATACAGACTTGTGGAGCTGTTGTTGGAGATACTGTATATTATTCAAATAATGGAGTAGAAACATCTCTTGGTACTATAATATCTATAGATAATGCCAACCAATTCACTTTAAGTGTCACTCCAAGTACCATGACTGTATTTGGATATATAAAGAAAAATGCTACAATTGAAGGTGATAGGTTGAAGGGACACTATATGGATACAACATTAACAAAAAGAACAAAAGATAAAATTCATATTTACGCTGCAAATGCAAATGTAATTAACAGCGAACTTAGTAATAAATAACATAATAATTATTATATTTGTAAAATCATGGCCAAAAAGAAGAAAAAATTAAAAGGATTACATGCTGCTAAGTATTTTATTGGTGGTCTAATTTCTGGTATAAAAGGTGCAAAAAAGTCAAAAGAGGATATAGCTACAGCTGAAGCTGATAGAGCAGCACAGTTAGCTAAAGAAGAAGAATTAAGAAAAAATAGACAAAAGTTAACAATGTCTCCAGAGATCGCTAAAATGAAAGAAGGTCTTGGTGGCACAGAAATACAAAGAAGGCAAGAAGCTGCAGAGAGAAGTAGAGCAGGTGCAATGGCTGCTGCTACTAGAGGTGGTTCAAGGGTGGATCCTTTTGCTGCTGCTAGAGCAGGTCAAGCTCAAGAGGCTGCTTTAGCTTCTGAACAATCTGCTGCTCAAAGAAAAGGTTTAGAGGCTGGTGTTGCTGAGAGAGGTAGACTTAGACAAACTCAAGAAGCTAGAGAGCAATCAGACTTAGCTAGACAGGCACAGATGGCTGACTATGCCAGAGAAGATGTTCAGGCAGCTCAATCAAATTTAGCTTCTTATCAACAACAACAATATGGTGCTATTGATGCAGGTATTGGTATGGCAGCAAGTGCTTTGTCAGATAAAAAAGAAAAAAAGAACATTAAGAAAGTTGGGAAAACAAAAGATGGAGTTCCTGTAAGTGAGTTTGAATACAAAGATAAAAAAGATGCTCCAAAGGGTCCTGGTAGATACAAAGGTGTTATAGCACAAGACCTTGTAGGAACAAAACATGAGGGGGCTGTTAAAAAAATAGGCAAGAACACTTTAGGTGTTAATTACGAAAAAATAGATATTAAGCTAGGAAAAATTAAAGGTGGAAAGCTTAAGGATAAAATGAGAAAAAATTACAAAAAAGGTGGTGTACCAAAGGATCAGATGGAAGCTGGTGAAGCTGAGGTTACACCAGGAAAATTCTCTCATGAAAAGAACCCAATAGACCTTGTTCAAAAAAATGGAGAAGAGGGTAAGCCAGAAAAGATAGGGGAAATGACAGGTGGTGAAGCTATAGTTCCACCAAAGAATGTTAAACAAATGAGGAAGATGATTGAAGAAAAAGATGGCAAAGCTTTAGTTAAGTTAATGGATAGACTTTTAACTAAGTGGGACAAGGAAGCAGAGGATAACGATGAATCAAAAGCAGAGTTTGGAAAGACTATGGCTAAACATGGTGCTGTTCATAAACCTAGAGTACCATCAGGGAAACAAAAATTCAAATTTAGAAGCTTAGGGAGAAGTTCTCTATTTAAATAATAACATATGTCAATAGCTAATGTATCAGAAATAGTAGGAAGGAGAGATCTTGTAGCTGAAGCTCAGGGTTGGTCTGACATAATGCTCAAGAAAAAAGCTCTTGAGATGAAGTCTGAAAAGGCTAAAGAGGAACGTAAACCAAAACCATACAACTTTGAGTTAGCTGAGTTTGGAACTAAGAATGAAAACATGTTTGCTGTACAGCAAGATTTGAATGACCAGGCTTATAACTTTGCTATGGCTAATTCTGATTTACTTAGAATGGATCCTTACTCAGAAGATTGTGGACCTAATTGTAAACAAGCCCATAAAACATTGTATAACATGCAGGCAGCAGCACAGATATTTAATCAATATGGTAACGACTTAAAAAGTAGATATGATAATTTAGCTAATTTAATGTCTACAGATAGAGATAATTATTGGAACGCAGAGAACTCACAAACTTTAATGGACATGAAAAATGTTTGGGAGCAAGGGATGAATGGTGAAAATTATAATTTCACTTTTGGTAATGATGGTAAATTGATGGTTGAAACTAGAAATAGAAAGCAAACAAAAAAAATTGCAACAGATGAGAGTGGAGAAGCTATCTTTAAAGAGGATGGAGCAACCCCTAAGTATGTTTACTATGACGAAAACAACGAAGAAACTGATGATGTCTCCAAAGCTAGAAAGGATGAAGATGGTAATCCAGTATTTGTTATGGAAGATATGAATACAGGTCAAGATACAGATTTTGATATTTCTTTTAAAAACTTTGGAGATTGGTTAACAGACCTTGGTTTTAATAATGCCATTAAAAATGCTAACAATAGTAATTTTCAAGACACAAATGTTGATTATGCAAAACTTCTTAAAACTAACAAACTTACAGGAGAATATCTAGAAGATATGTCTAAGCAGTCTTTAGAGGCTTACATATTTGGAGGAGGTGGAGAATGGGATGATGAATCAGGAGAAGGTACAACTATGGGTCACTCCTCTTATTTATCAAAATTAGTAAAAGCAGACAAGCAGGCTAAAGGGGATCTTAGTCCAGTAACAAAAATAGATATTATTAATAAGGCTTATGAGCTTGGTGTTGGCACACTTGAGACTTCCCAGAAAAAACAAGATACTCAAGATCAAAATCAAATGGAGCTTTATGAACAAAATATTCCTGGTTTAATATATAACACTACTGTTGAGTATAACCAAGATGGAAATGTTATACAGGTTCCAAAAAGAGAAGATTCAATTCCAGTAAATTATTCTTTTGAAGGTAAAGGTTTGGCCACTGGTGGTTCTGGTCAAAATTATATATCATTTAATCACACAATTAATCCCAACAACACAACTCTTATAGGTGGTGATAATAATTTTCGAACAGTTAATAGTACCACTGCTCTTGACGCTTATGAGAAGCCAAGAGAGTTTCGTACTGGAACTATTGGTATTTCTCCATTTTACAATGGAAGGGCTATATCTCAGCAAGACTTAATTAACCTACCAATTGAAGAGAAAGAAAAGGTGCAGTTTAGAGTTGCTCTTTATGGTGATATTGTTTTTACTGGAAACGAAAAAGTAAAGTTAGACAATCTTGGAATACAATTTACAGATACTCCTGAGGGACTTCTGGTTCCATCTATAATAGATGCTGGTTTTCATGAAAACAGAATCAAAGATGTTAGAAGTTCAACTGATCCAGGCAAGGCATCAAGCAATAGAATACTTTATGACCAAATAGCAAAACAAGCTGCAGCAAAACAAGAGGCTTGGGAGGCTCAATTAAAGGGAGAGTTAAAGGGAGATCAACAAAATGATAGCAAAATAGATACAAGTAAATACAATAACTAATGAACGAACAAGCATTACAAGACGCATATAATTTATTTAGCTCAAGTGGTTATTCTGGTAGCTTGGAGGATTTCATGAAGTTAATAAGCACCAATGAAGACGCTTTAAATGACTCCTATTCTTTGTTTAAAAACTCTGGGTACAATGGTTCTGCTGAAGATTACTCAACACTTGTTGGAGTAAAAAAAAAAGACCAAAGCGAAGAAGATTTATTGGATGTGGAAAGTGGTACATCAGATGTGGACGATACTGGTTTGGACTCTTCAGAGGTTGAGCAAAACACACCAGTATACACCATAAATGGAGAAAACTCATCTAAAGAATCTGTTTTAGAATCTATAAACAACGAAGAATTTATTGAAGGTATTGCTAATGGTGATAACAATATAGATATTCAAAATGATGAAGTCACTGCACAGACTTTAATAGAGAGTGTAAATTCATTCAAAAAAAGAAAGGAAGAAGAAAATAACACTCCTAATTTAAGTTTTAACGAACAGGTAGATCAAGAATTATTAAAGTCAGACCCTACTAGATCTGTATCTAAAGAAAGTCTAGTTCCTATATTTACTGAAGAAAATAAAATTTCCACAACTGATGGGTTAACTCATAATGCAGTGAACCCTGTTGTTAATCAAGCTTTATCTGAAATGAGAGATGTTTGGCCAGAGCAACCACTACTTAATGTTGAGAGTGCTTTCAGAGACGAAGAGCTAAATAAAAGTGTTGGGGGACATAACCATTCTTACCATTTACATGGAATGGCTTTAGACCTTACAGGTGATTCAGCAAAAGTTTTTTTAAACTGGGTCAATACAACTGAAGAGGGCAAGGCTTGGGCTGAGAAATGGACAGAAAGTGCTGATGGTGGAATTGGAGTTATATTAGAATCAGAGGGAACTAGCAAGGAGCATGTCCACGTTCAATTTAAAAAAGAACTTGGAAAGCCTATAACCAACTCACAACCTTCAAAACTTCCTGAAGGAAATATGAATACAATAGAGAGGAAAACTCAAGAAAAACAACCTGATATAGCTGATGATGGTTGGGTATCAGGAGATGCTCCCATGATGAATCTATTAGGAATGACAAGGAGAGATCAGCAATCTAAACTTTCTGAAATTGATAACACTTATTCTAATTTTAATATTGAAGATGTTTCTCACTTATACAATGAGCAAGAATTAAAACATCTAAGAGACAAATTAGAGTCTGAAGAGTTAATGGTCACTAAAGGAAGAACTCCAGGTGTGGTTAAGAAAAGGGGGTTTGGTATAACAGACCCATGGTGGAAGTCTGACGAGTACTTCAATGAATTATTAAATAGACCAAGGAAGATTATACAAGACTATCTTAATAGTGGGTGGGAGCATGTAGGTAACAGAAGTTATAAACATACAGAAACAGGTATTGTTATATCTCCTGAAGATTCACAGGGTAGAAATCCTTTGATAGCAAATAACTCTGCTATACCTAAAATGATAAAATTATCTAGGGAAAACCCTGATTACTTTAACGAGATTAATGACACTAAGATTAAAGAACTCTATAAGGAGTTTAACCCAATTAGATTTAATTACTTTCAACAAGAGATAGATAGAAAAGATGAGGGAGATAAAAAAGAACTTTTAGAGCAAAAGCTTAAAAACGAAATGGGAGAGTTTGTTTTAAGTAAAAAAAATAGCATATTAACCAATTTAGAAAAAACTATACCAAAAGATTTTAATGAGAAAACTATAGAGTTTGGAAAGAAGCTTTCTTTAATAGAAGATTGGCTAACCAAACAGCAAAAGTTAATAAACTCCTATCCTAAAACTGCATATGGTTTTGTTGACACAAGGTATATGTCTGAAAAAGATATAGAGGATTATAATAATTTAGTTAAGGGTTATAATGAACAATATAATGGAACGTATAAAAATCTTTTAAATGAGCAAAACAAGTTGTTTGAAGAAAACCCTAACATAGATACTATAAATAATTTATCTAAAGGATTTAACGAAACAGTGAAATATCTTAACGCTGTTAAAGAAAATGAAGTGTGGCAATCTCACTATAATAAAATAAAAAAGAGACAAGAAATTGTGGACAAAACTTGGAACGAAATGAATTGGTCTGAGGTGCCAGCTTTTGTTTTGGCTCAACTTGGATCTGACTTAACTGGAAATCTTTTAAAAGGTATTTCTAGTACACCTGAGCAAATGAAGAGCATATTTTCTTATGAAAATGAATTTGGATGGACAGACATGGTAGCAAAAGAAGTTGCTGACGCATGGGAGACATCTCCATTTAATATTGCAAAGCCAACTGCTCTTAATAATGCTGAAGCTTTAGGTAAGGTTTATTCATCAAAAGTGAATGGAAATTCAGTTTATTTTGATGATAAAGGAAAAATAAAACACATATTAAATAGCGATGGCTTAAAGGTTGAAAATGGCACAGATGCATACAAAGAAATAGTAGAAGAATATAATAAAAACCAAGAATCATATCCAATAGAAGAAAGTTACCAGTGGGGGAATACACTTTACAATGTCATGCATGCAGGTGGAGGTTTTGCTGTAGACATGGGAATTGCTTGGTTGACTAGAGGTAGATCAAAAGCTTTTGGTGCTGGACTTAAAGCTCAAAGATATGCTTTTACAGGTGGTTTATATGGTGCTACAAATTTAAGAATGTACCATGGTTTTAAAGAAGAAGCAATAAATCAAGGTATGCTACCTGGAGATGCTTCTAGATTTGCTAACGAAGCAACTGCTATAGTTTCAGCAGTAGAGATTCTTACACCTGATTTTGGTATGCTTAGTCCAGGTACTAAAAAATTAGCTACTGATAAGGTTTTTGATGCACTTACTAAAACTACAAAAAAAGACGCAGTAACTGATATAATTAGAAGAAACACTATAAGAAATACTGCCTTCTATGGTGTTATGGAGGGCTCTGAAGAGGTTCTTCAAAGTCAAGGTGTCGAAGCTTTAAAAGATAACTATTATCGTGAATATAACTTTGAGACAGAAGGACTTACTAGAGCTTCTGCTGAAGAGTTTTTTATTGGTGCTATACTTGGGGGGGGAACAACCTTTGTTTCCAATAGAAACACAAGTAGAGATTATATAGAAAGTGATTTATATAAAGATGCTTTATTGACATCGTATAATAACTATAAGTCTAAAGGTGGTAAGGCAGATATTTTTTCATACATAGATAACATGGTTGGTAAAAATATTAGCCCTGACAAAAAATTCACAAATACTGATGCTAAAAAATTAAAAGACAATCTAACTAACCTTTTTGGAGAATTAGATAATTTAGTTGGTGACAATCAACTGTACGATAATGACTTATCTAAAAGAGAACTTTTAAATCTTATAGAAGCTAGGAAAAATGCTGAAGCACTTCAAGGTTCTCTTGATCCTGTTCAGGCAGAGATGATGAAAAGTAGATTAAAAGACTATAACAGCTCTATGGACAAAATACTTAAAGGAGCTGACCCAATAAAGGTTATGAGTGACCTTGCTATAAAGAATGATGATGCAGTTAATAATTATATTAGAGGTTTTGCTAAGTCTGAGGACATACCTGAAGGGGCTAAAGCTATTATAAGACAATTGTCTGGTGGTAAAATCACAACAGAAAGTCAGCAAAAAATGTATCTAACTGCATTGCAAAACGACATAAAAAGACTGGATAGCATGGATCCAGATAAAATGACAGATGTAGATAAAAAGAAATTAACCCTTTACAAAAGAATAGAAAAGGATATTAGTAACTTAAAAGTTAAAAAAGATGAAACAACAACTACCACTGCAACTGGAACAGAGGCTGGAAGAACTGCCAGAGGAACTGAAAGTGAAGGTATTGGAGAAGATACTGAACAGATTGCAACAGAATCAGAAAAAACAACCCTCAATCAAAACATAGGTAAAAAAGTTTCTTATAAAGGGAAACAGGGAATACTTGGAAAAGATAAAAATGGAAACTTTATACTTAAAACGCCAGGAAGAGGTAGAGGTATAATAATTAAGGGTGTTAAGAGAGGCAACATGAGAATGGGGACTGTTGGCCTTAAGTATGAGGGTGCGAATGTGGGTGTAGACTCAAACAACAAGCTAACAATAGATGGTCAGGATTCTGGAGAAATTGTTGGTTTATATAAAGATGACTCAGGATCTTTAGGTGGTGTAATTACTATTGATGATAATGTTGGAGACCTTATAGTAGATAAAGATAAAACTATTTCCAAGCTTAAAAGGCTACAAAAAAGAAGAAATGATGGTAAAATATCACAAAGAGAGTTTTTAAATAAGGTTAACGAAATTCAAGGACT
>CEQR01110932.1_pt1 | contig 19299 bp, 11 predicted proteins | sample 530901 | NCBI WGS metagenome assembly CEQR01 (sample SAMEA2621085, study PRJEB7988) | marine metagenome | isolation source: saline water (ENVO:00002010), including | reverse complement strand
CCACCAGTAGCAACGTTCAGGCTATTGATTATACCACTATGAATATTGTCCGAACCATCCACTATGCGAGTGTTAGGTGTAGCAGACAATGTACTTAGAAAGCCCGGATTACTATTTACCATCAATCTACCTCCAGTCTAATTGTGAACGTCACCGTGTCTGTAGTAGGCACTACTCCAGTATTCGTGAAGGTGACTCGGCTCAAGAGTTTATCGTTACCATCAAAAATTCCTAACTCTGAAACACCTTGAGTACCAATGTCTGTACCTGTGAAAGATGCAGTCCAAACTAGTTGCGTTCCTATCCTTGATGGTGTAGCAGACTTAGTGGCTACAAACGAATCTAAATCTGTCTGAGAACCAGCAGTATCATCTCCACCATTACCTATCTTTACCGTTGTAAAATTGCTTGCGATATATGTCGCCAATACTTCTTTTCCTTCATCTACTATCATTAGTAATCCTCCTGTTCATAGAATCTATCCTTGTATGACTTCTTTGTGACAATGCTGTGTTCAAACCCTACTTCCTCCGTAAATCCAACTATGTCATCAAAGCCCATGTTTGAGTTTCTAGACAGCGCGTTAGATGGTCCGGTTATGTTGTAGGAGAAACTGATGTTCTTTAATTTGATTGCATCGAATAGGAATTTACCAGATGATTCCACTACTGCATCTCTGCCTAGTAAAGTGGTACTGTCATCTGCTTGTTGCATTGAGAGTTCGCTAAGTCGTTCTGCTATCGTCTTGTCAAACGTTCCTACCTTGAGTTTCAATGTTCCAGATAAAACATTCTCAATTTCAAATACTATGTAATCGTTAACAGGAATGTTATGGTTAGGGAAGTTCATTCTTAGAATATCTCCCGCTTCAAGCAATTCAAGACCTTCTTTCTGCAACTCAATATCTATCTTCTTTGCATCCCCATCATATATATTCATCAGTTCAACTGCCTTTGTCTCAGCATCTACCCTACTCTTTATCGTTGGGTCAACAACCTTTACAGTTCTAGTCTGCTTCTTGGTCGGCTTTTCCAATTCGTATTGCACCTTATCACCTACAACGACTATCTTGTTTGCCTTGTCAAACATTGATGTGTTTCCTTTGACGGAGATTAGCCTATTGGATTCCTTGTATGATAGTGCGTATCTTCGTAGGCTTCCAGTATCTTCTATGTTCCTTGTTATGAATTCACCATTCTTGATATTGTAATCCAGTCCTCTCTTTACTACCAAGGAGTTCAGCGCGTTGTACATGTTCGTGTTATCGAACTTCAAGTTAGTTGCAAAGGTCTTCTTGTTCACAAGAACAAGTTCGTCATACTGAGCAGGTGAGAAGTATCTGTTTCTAAGTGCGATTGTCGAACCAGAAACTCCTGCTAGGGCAACTTCCCCAATCAAATGTCCATCATAGGAATACACTACATCCCCTACTGATATTCCCTCAATGGCAGAGGTACATGTGATTCCCTCTCTCTGGAGATTTTCATTGTCGCTGATACCAACTAGATAATTTGCTGTTAGAGTTATCTCATTGGCTGTAGTGCTACTGACAAATCCTAGGAATGTTCCAGAATCATCGAAGACAGAATCTCCCTCTGCAAAGATAGTAGTTGCATCAACACCATCTACTGCAATAGTAGGAGATGAACTACTATGTTGACCATTTACAATGACTCCGGTGGATAGCATGGTAGTTCCAGAATTCACGATATTACCTGTAGGGTTGGAGAAACTTCGACTCGGATTGTACTCTAACCCAGCAAGAGTTACGATGTTCTCCACTTCCTTCTCAAGTTGAGATGCGATTGCGTAGGTTGTTCCTATGCTACATTTCGTGATGTCCTTCAACTTTGGCTTTCTTCCTAGGGTGACTTCAAACACCTCTCCAAACGATACGACTCCATTAGCAGATAACTTACCATCGAATTCCAATGTCAAACCTGTCTTGGTCTGTTGATTCTCCCCATCATTTATCGAAACGGTCTTCCTGACTACGATGTTCTTTCTAACGGATTCCGTGCCATCTGTGATGTTCATATCCAATATGTCTCCGTCTGCTAAATCCGAGAACGGAGCGATGGCATCAGTACCTGTTCTTCTCTCTATGGTGCTATGTGCGTTGTCGATATCAAGAAGAAGGTACATGTAATTCACGCTTTCGGAGAATGTAGCGTTTGATTGCCTACTACCACCTGTTCTCCAATCTCTTCCCTTTCCGTCATTTAGAAGCACATTGAATCTTACCTCATTTTCATGCTCATTAAATGTGACTTCAGAAGGTCGCATCAATCTGTATCTTGCACCATTGCTTGAAGAGAAATCAGAATCTAGAGTTATCCTTTGTGTTTCTGTAGCAGTTGTACTAGGTGCTACAGAGACTTCGTGATTAACTATCTTGTGTATCTTCTTAGGCATATCTGCATTAGGTGAGGTTCGTATGTTCAGATTGCCTTCTATATCATCAGTAAAGTCCTCAGAGACTAGGTAGTATCCTGTTAGGTTTGGCATGTAACTAAGCCAAGCATGTTCAGTATCTGAGTTAAGTACGAATGTGATTACCTTGTTATCGCTACTTGTAGGTACTGTGATTCCACCACTATTGTTTACTATGTTGAATGTTGGTTTAACTAGCATCTGTGCTGATATCACACCGCCCGCAGTTTCATAATGCGTAGGAGTTCCAGACGGTGTTGCTACTTGATGAGAAAAATGTGGAGAATAATACTTGAAATTACTTCTAGTTCCACTTGCCCGTAAGAACAACTTATCTGAAAGGATGCAATCAGCACCCTTTGTTCCCACCATAGCAAGACTGTACTCTGTTTCATGAACATCAGTTCCAACAGGATAGTCATTGTTCAAGTCCGGTACTCCTGTGAGTGTGTCATTACCACTCTTTCCTGTCCATGAAAATGCTTGGAAGGAGTCTCCGATGAAACCAAATCCATTGGACGCAAATGAAACTCCGTAGTTTGTATCATAGCCACCTACATTGAGCATCATGGTAGTATCGTCATCATCATATGCTAGGTGCAGAGTATCGACATTCTTTGCATACCTTTGTATCATTAGGTTCCTAGTTACTTGGTCGTAGTCTGAGGTATTGTTAGTAATGAAAGTGTCATACACAGAATCCGCAGTTAATGACAACGCCGTACTCATCACGATGTCATCATTGTCTATGACTCCAGTACCAAAGTTCTCCGCCATGACTGTTGAGCCTTGTTTGAAGCCTCTGAATATGCCAATGCATCCTTCATAGATATGTGCTAGGGAAGCACTATTGTTTGCGGTTTGCCCTACTCCGAACCTAAATCGAAGGTCACTATCCGTATCGCTAAGTTCTCTGTGGTACAACCCGGCAACCACTCTAGAGATGTGCTTATGTGTTCCAGTAGAGAAGTGCGTATGGGCGGAGAGTCTCCTATCTTTCTTGTTTGGTTCTCGTATGAAATCATAATTAGGACTACCAGACCAAGTTCCAGCATGTTCCTCTGAGACAATTGGTAGGATTATATCATGCCCCGTAAACCTCGTAGAAAAACCTGTAGAACTCTTTAGTGACTTAGCCCATTTGAAATTACTACTGTCTACTGTTGGCGTACATAGCCAAACGTGACTAAAACGAATATTGTGTGCGTTACTTCTTCGTTGGAACTTAAGTTGTGTGCTTCCAGTATGCGAAGTAAGATTGTCAATGTTGAAGTCCGTGGTTCCGAAAAGCCGGAAGGGTTGCACACCGAAGTAACTCAGAAGCCCGCTTGCATGTGTTCCACCATCATATCTCAATAGGCCAGTTGCGCTACTTGCGCCTAATACATCATTAATCGAATTTATTATCCATCGAGTAGGTGACATTGTATTGTCTTGATTCAATGCAACGAAGCCGTTGATACCTCCCGCCGCTTGTATGTTTCCGTATGCACTAGCGGGGAATGCGCCTATCTTGCTTTTCTGGTAGAACACCCTACCATCTGATGCACCCACATTTGAGGTAGTATACTCACCATCATTGTTCCATGATATGCTATTGGTAGAAGTTTCTGCTACTGGTGTGCAGAACTGAACATAGTCAAACGTCTGCACAGTTGGTATATCTTCTGCTTTGTCTGGTAAGGATTCATAGTCTACCGGATTGAAATGCCAGTCGAATGTAGCCTCTACTAATTTCATGACTCCAAACCTTCTCATCTGATTGGTAGTTTGTGTTGATGTCTGAATGGATGATTCCTCAAACATGTTCTCTGTTTGGAGAGTCTGCTTCGTCTTACCAACATAGTGTTGATGAGTTGTTTCTCCTGTGAGAGTTGGTTCTGATTCCAATAGAACTCCAAATTCATTGTAGTCTTTCGTATGGTATCCCAGATTGTTATGTCGCAATTTGGAATATGGAAATATATCACCCGTTGCTAGTAATTCATATGTTTCTGCTCTTGGGTCTATCTGCTCAAAGGAGTCATATTGTATGTCACTTTCCAAACCACTTGGCACGTATCCAGACATTGAGACACTGGTTTCCTCTCGTATTGTTGGATAGGACTCTACTATTGGATAGTCATCTTGATTACCAAAGAAGTTAGCAACATATGTCCATCCCTTGATTGTGTTGCTACCAGATAGCGGTTTGCTGTCTCCTGTTGCAGTTGGAGTTATGAGACTGCCATCTGCCTTGACACCATATGCCACGGCGTAGCCAGTTACCATCTGTGGTTTAGAGCCAAACCGATAGATACTGTCATGGTTCCTGTATATCGTTCCTCTGTCAAATCTCTGCAAATCCCAGTACCTCATGGTTTCCTTTGGCCCGAAGTAACCAGTACCACTTGCAGTTGATTGTAATCTATGGATAAATCCACCTGTGTCTGCATTGTTGTTGACTAGATACAGATTGCAGTTTCCTCTTGTATCTGAGGAATTTATGTCCACTCTTCCTAGTAGTATGGGGAATATAGGAGATAGAGACAATCTGGTTTCAGATTCATCCTTCTCGTTTACCTTCACCACATCAAAGGTTTCCTTGCTTATTGAAGCAATATCTATCTTATCCAATGTCACTCCGTTTTCATTACCTGCATTGAATGCGAAGATAGCATCATTGGTAGAAATTGCCTTTGGTGATGATATGTCATATCCTAATGTTCCATCTTTTAGGTAGGAACCAGTATTGGATGAGCCTCTTATTGCTGTATAGACGAAATTATTTCCATCTAATGTTAAAGATAGCCCAGAGTTGAAATCAATTGCTTTCTCGCTTATCGAGGTGAAAGACGCAGTACCAGTATTGTGTTGCTCATTACTTCCTAGTGCCTTAGTGCCTGTAACATAGTTCACCCATGTAGAACTGTATGGATGATAATACTTTAATGATGATGTCGTAGTTGGTGTAGAGAACGCTCCATCATACAATGTTATGGTTCCAGATGAGTATTGTTTTACCTCCCCAATTAACTCCCCTGCTTGGTTAAGTATGAGGCCGTACTTCGCAGGAGTAGTAGAAGGAGTACCAGAGAATGTTACAGAAGCACTACCTGTTGTCACGCTTAGACTGCTTATACCAGTAATCGCAGTTGCGTTTAGAATAGGTGGTAATGAAGTATGGATAACATCTTCCATGAATGTAGTGTTCTTGCTTACTGTCTGTGATAGGAGTTTGGAAGTTTCATCTCTACCAATCACATTGTATGTAGTTAAACCATTCTCCGAGGCACTAGTAATATCCTCTATCACGCCAGTAAAGGCAACATCGCTAATTGAATAACTACTGTTGTAGTAATAGAACCTGCTCTTGTTTTCATTAGAACGTTGGTAGAAGACCCGACTATCATCCTGTATCTTCAGATACTTGTTATCCTTATCTCCATATTGTATTCTATTATCGTGCCTGTTATGCGTACCGATAACCAATCTGGAGTTGTATAACTTAGATTCATTCTCATCTATCGTAACATCTGACATTGATAATCTAGATGAATCTAAGTCAAATTCTGTATCTGGTTCTAATGTAGTATTCAATACGCCTGTGTATGGTGCTACTTTCATTTCCTTTGATGAGAAGTTTTCTGCTACAGAACTACCTGTCCATGTGTTTGCCGCAATTGTTTTCTTGTTCTTGATTGTGAATGATTGCTCTCCATTAGATTGAGCGTTCACTACATTGACGACATAGTAGTATCCATCTATCTCCACTATTGTATTTGCATTCGGGCCAGCACCCAATACGGCTCTTAGGTCTGTGTTCTTTTGTATGTCCGACAAGACGATTGTGGATGTGTTTGATGAATGTCGGGATGCCTTGCCGTGGAACTTCATAAATTGCATACTGCCATTGTATATGTTCCTCTCTAGAATCAAATCGGTTTCTTCCTTCATCTTGAGGTGTTGCAATCCGCTATTGTCCATTACTTTGAATTGAGCGAGTTGACTCATCTTATTCCTAGGTTGATTCAATAGTGCATGTGTAATTAATGGAATTTGATTATTCTTGTAGTTGGCTTTCTCAAAAGTCAGGTACTTGCCCGGTCCAGTTAGGTCACCATCTAATTTGAGAGTAGAAGTAGAATCCGAGTTTGCGGTATGCCTGTGCATCTTAGGAAACGCAGTTTCCCATTTGTAGAAATCACTAGAAGTGGAGTCATCAGATGTCTTATTCGCATCTACTAGAGTTGCCTCTAGTCTGTCCTTTCCTATACTGTGTATCGTATTGTTGAACTTTCCTTCGGTTCTGAATATTACGTTCTGTATCGTCTTACCAATCTTTACATTGAACTGTGAGTTGTTCTGGTTTATCAGCACTCTCGCATAATCTAATTTTAATCTTAGATTGTTAGTATCATCCAAGGTTTTGATGTTTCCAAGGTAAACTCCGCTATTGTCAAAGATTGACATACCCGGCAAGAGTTTCTGTCTGTTCGTCACATCTGTCACTGTGAACTTTATCGAGTCACTACCTATGGCGTACTGAGCATGTGTTGTTACTGCGCTCATTGATACAGTCGTGAAAGCACTCCAGTATCGTAGGTGTGTTAGATTGTACTTTGTCATGTAATCTAGTTGGTTTTTCTCATCTAATCTATCATTGTAGAAATACCAAGTCGGCCTACTAGCATGTGATACTCTATCGTGTTTGTTCGTATTGCTTAGAGCATCACCTCTCAGACCATAACTCACAGCAACTATGTCAGTCGCTGTCTTTGCTGGCCCTTTGTAAATCTCAAACTTCGTATTGATTCCTACTTCTGTAGGATATGCGGGAGAGAATTCTATTCCATCTCCAAACTCATCAAAGGAGATTATTCTAGTTATTTTTGCAAAGTGTGGTCTGATAGCATCTGTTCCCATAACTACTGTATCTGGATTTAACAAGATAAAATAATCATAGTTCTCTATGTCTAATCCAACTTCCTCTGTAGCAGGATAGTCACTAGTGGAATATACGAACTTTCTATTTGTCTCGGAATTAGTCAGTTGCGAATCATATACCTTCACTTTGAATGAATGAGTCTCATCTCTGTTTAGAGCATGGTCAGTCAAGGTGGCATTGCTAGGATATATCCTGTTTCCAATCCTACTTGTGGAGTCATTGCTAACTGAACCACCGTGAGAGGTGTCTCTTATTTCCATGAAGTTAGCAGACGACTTCAAAGATGAACCATTCTGAGAGTTCTCGTATTGTAGGTTGTTCTGCACTAATGTAGGATTTACTGATACGTTTAGGTATGCTTCACTCTTCTTTGCGGCGTGTCCAGCATAGTCAAATGCATCATTGTCATCTGTGATGTCAGTATCCTTAACTCCCACGTTTAGTGGAAATATTGCCTTGCCCTTACTTACTCCACCCATTCAATCACCAAACGTATAGTAAAACAAGATATCAGAAAAACCGGGACTCAATGTATGTGAGTTAGTCGATGGGCGTTTTGACTTATGCATGGCAATTTCAAATAACTCACCAAAGAATTGCTCTGAATTACCCGAACCTCTACCTATTTGGCAATCACTCTTATCAAGATAGAATGGTGCTACGTTGTGTGCTTTCTGCTTTACTAGAGAGTTATTCAGATGTAATTCTAGGTTGTTTCTATTATACACTAGAGACACCTTGAATACTTGCTCAAGATACAATGCTTCCTTTCTCTGGTCTGTATAGATTGTAGAAGTTACAGTATATGCAGGAGTAGAAGTAAGAGTGATAGTATCCCCATTAACAGAGGCAACAGTTCCTAACTCCTGTATTGATGAGTCATATATCTTGTTTCCCGGCCCTATTTCTGTTGCTTCTCCAGAACCCACACTAATTTCCGTATTGTTTCCTGCTGAGAAATTCACAGTAGCCAAGTCAGTTATGCTATCAGACATAGCCGCACTACCCATAGACGCTTGATTCAGTTTGACAGTTAGCACATTGTTTGCCCTTGTGGTAATCAATGTCCCATTATGACCATTTGCTCCATCTATGGCAGTTTCTAGATTGGCGGCAGTTGTATCGTTGTTAGTCTCTGCTTTGAAGAAGGTGTATGTTCCATCGGTTGTTCCGGTGACTTCATGTGTAGAAGCCTTGTACTTCTTCAATGTACCAGATGCATCTGTAACGCTGATAAAATTGTCTGGCGTTCCACCACCACTAAAGTTAGTCTTACTGATATTTGAGGGAAGATTACCCAAAGTTATGGCGGCGGTGTTTGTTCCAATCGTATTCTGTGTTAGATTAATTGTGGCACTACCTGCGGCATCCGTTAGTATGCTACCTGCATGACCATTGCTATGAGCAATTGCAGTTCTTAGATTATCAGCCGTTGCAGATGCGCTTCCTCCCTCTTGGAATGCTATACCTCCAGATACATCTCCAATAGAACCACCATTCAAACCACCAGTAGCAATTTCACCACCATTCGCTACAGGAACGTACTTCTTAGTGACAGGAGAACCTGCATTGTTTACTAGTTGTATGAATGGGGTACTGCTTGCATTAGTTTCTGTGACTCCGCCTGTGAAGTTAGCACCGGATATTGTTGCCGCGCTATTGGCAATGTTTGCCTTTGCTATCGTTGCGTTATTACCTGCCGCACCAGTCAAATCATGAGTGAGGTTTACTGTTGCACCATTAGCAACAGCAGTTATCGTACTGCCGTGTCCGTTGTTGTGATTGATTGCATTTGCTAGAGCAGTAGCCGCACCAATGTTATTTGCGTTACTTGCGAAATTAAAGTAGACTACCGATACGGTACTACTGTCATCTAACGTTCTAGTTCCAGTGGAACCAGTGGTTTGTGTGGAGTCATGTGCAGGAAAGTAGTTCTTCGTATTGCCAGCACTATCTGTTAGCGTGAAGTAGTTTATCGTGTTGTCATTTGAGCCAGTAGTCTCCCCTAGAATCAACTCATTGACTCCACCACTAAAAGGAAGAACCTTTACTCCTGCTTGAGTTGTACCATTTGTCTCAGTATAGTTATTGTTTGATATCAATGTGCTACCCGCAGACAATACCGCACTTTCATCTCCCTTTCTGTTTGGTGCGCTACCTGTGATAGCAACCGTTAGCGTCACTTCTTCGGGTGTGTTAAATCCGAATATAATCGCAGTACCATCTCTAGGATTGGAAGCAGAACCTGCAAAACCTGTGTTATCGGCGTTAACCGCATCAGCGAAGTTCTGTGCAGTTGCTTCCACAGTACCCCCTATCAAGTATCCTTTAGCACCAGAAGGCCAAGTAAACCCCGCAGATGCAGTACCACTTAGGTCAGCACCATTAGTTATTCCCGGTAGAGCAAACCACTTCCTAGTAGGATTACCGCTTTCATGAGTGACTAGAATGTGATTATTAACATCTGTACCATCAGCATTGACTGGTTGATTGTAGAACTGTACTGTTCCTTCTTCAGCAGTAGCACCAACTACATCTGTATTCAGATTATTTCTTTGCACTATTGTAATGCTTCCAGTTGCTTTGACAGGTTTCGTGTAATTTGCTATATCTCCAGAGATAACGATTTGACCTGTGGATTTTGTGTTTCTCTCCAAGTCATCATAGTCCTGTATGGTTATAGTACCAGACGGATTGCTACCAGTTGCGCTAGTAGTCACCCTTCGATGGCTAGTAGTAATACCGTTGTAGTAGCCAGTATTATCATAGTATCCGTATAGATTCTTACTTGCAGTAATTATCTTGTGGCTTTCAATCTTCTCTGTAGTTCCTCCTTTCGTCAACTCAGCAACTAACTTGTACTCTGCGGGTTGGTTGTATGAACTACCCGTAAGTGAAGAAGTAGAAGTAACGTTTTGCAAATAGAATTTAAGATTAGCATTGTGAAATATCATCATCTTCTGTTGTAGGTATGCAGACGGACCAAGATAGTCCACGCTTTCATACGCCGTTCTATCACCAACATCACTAGAGTTGTCATTAGGATATGGTGGAGTTTTCTGTGAGTCTAGAACACCATGCCTACCAGCAGTCCTAGAACCAATCCCGTTTACATCGTATGGGGTGATTATTGCCTCCAATACGAATCCGTTAGTCAAACCAACTTCAGAGTCGTCCGACCATATACTTCTATTCCTTAGAGAAGAAGTAGTCGTTATGTTCTTCTTGAGATTCTCATCATTGTTCAAAGACTGTGCAATAACTGCAAGGAAAGTTATCTGTGTCGCAGTAACTGCATTTACTACTCCAACTAAATTGTTAGCATCATCAAAGACGTTATCTCCTTTAGAAAACTTAGTTGTAGCATCTACTGTATCTACTGCTATTGTGTTGGTGCTTCCACTATTATAACCACTTCCACTATTCACTAGCACACCACTAGATTCTAGTGTAGTAGGATGGTTGACTGCCGCATCATAATCAATGTTTAGATAACCGTTGCACAATATTGGAAATACCAATTTGTATGAGTCCTCGATGTATGCATTGACCATTTTCACCCATCCAAGAAGTTCTCCGATAGCACAAAGGCTTCTGTAAAGTCCATTGTAAAACCAACCGCAGGAAACGTAGACCCATCCATGGTTGTGTTGAAGTTTTGAATAAACCCAGTTATACCAACGCTAACTTCCTCTGCTCCAGTATAGGGAGTAAACCATTCGGAGTTTGCTCCAGTTCCTGCTTCTGCATCGTAATCATATCGAGTGAAACTGTTGTCGTATCCCCTAGTTTTCCAAGAGAAGGGCATCATCTTCAAATCTGAGACATCTGCATTCTCTGCCCCGGCATGATAGTCAAAGTTGAACCCTACTCTAGTTGGGCCTAGAACGATTAGTTTGTTCATGTTCTGGTCATCTTGGAATGTACTTGAATCCACATACGAATGTATGAGTTGGGCCATTTCATAGGAAGTCATCTTTACGGTCTTGGCCGCAGAACCATCTCTCTTCTTCACTATGGTCTGTCCTAGTAGTTGACCGGACATGTTTATTGTCTTCTGAGCCATACCCACATCGAAGGCTAGATTCAGAGACTCTCCCTGTATAGCACCAGAGAAAGGAACAGGTATAGCCATCACACTCTTTGATGTGGTTATGCCGAGGTTGTCTACGAATAGCGGTATTCTGTTCACCGCACCATCATTCATGCCTTCGTCATTTCTTCTTTGTAATTCCAAGAAGACCTTGAAGTTATTGAAGTTCTCACCGGGCATCAGAATCTACCTACCGCGCTTGTCGTTCTGTTCATCTGTATTCCTATCTCCCTTGCTACCTTTGTGGCGATGTCTCGTATCTCTGCATCAGAAGCACCAACCCTGCCATTCACATGGACATTGATTGTGTGTCCTCCCATCATTCTCTTACTCTCCGTATTATTGTGTACTCTAGCACCTGCTGGAAGCGATACCAACTCTGGCCCTCTTTCTCCTACCAACGCTACTCCGCTTCTTGGTGTGACACCACCAGTTGCATATCCACCTAGCCAACTTGGGGCAATGCTTCGATAACCATGGACTATTGCCTTCCCTAGCCCTACTAGAGCCGCTATGATTATCTTACCCAATCCAAACAACGCACCTAGTAGTATATTCCAGAATCCTTTCAGAACCTTCGTAAATCCTTTCCATATCTTACCAAAGTCTCCTTGGAATACACCTTGGAACATGGTGAATAAGCCACCAAGGACATCCTTCAATCCATTCCATATTTGGTCTAATTGCGGTTTTAGCCCACCTAATTGGTCTAATGTAGCCGTAAACTTGGGCCATACCTTTCTAACTATCATGATAAAGAATGTAATTAGCAATAACCCCATAGTTAGTTTTAGAAATATTGAAAGGCCCACATCCAAGAACCTACCAAGAGTAGTTAGTTTCTTTCTAAACCAGTCATTTACTTTCTCTGCTTTCTTTCTAAAACTACCTTGTAGAACTATTTCTTTAACCCATTTCATTTTCTTGAATGTGTTTCCTAGCATGTTTGCAGTAAATCCACCAATACCTGAATCTTTCATTTCTTGATTGATTGCTGTTAGTTTTCCATCCTTACCTCTTTCTGCTGATAATTCCTGTACCTTTCCATATTTTAGGAAGTCTCTCATTCCTGCTTTAGTAGTCATCCTACCTTCTAAACCTCTTTGCACTTGAGCATATTGTTTTTGAATTTGGGACTTAGCAATTTCTTCTGCATCACTCTCCGTGTATCCCTTCAGTTGCAGTCCTTTCTTCATCTGCTTGAAATAATCTGATTGACCTATCTCCTTGTACTCCTTCTTCAGTTTCATCATGGTCTTAGCCAAGTTCTGGTTGGCTTCCATCTGCTTCATCTGATTCTCTAGAGCCTTGTTATTAGCCTCGTTGAAAACGTTGATTGTCTGCCCTACAGCACGAATCCTATTCTGTAGTTTCCACAATCCAGAACCCGAAAGAATCCTAGATGCTATTGTCCATACTTTACTGCTATCTGAAATCTCACCGAACTTTACTACTAGGCTATCAGTCTCGGCGTTCAATTGTGAAATAGCATCAGACAATGCGGAAGTGGATGATGCAACATCAACCATTTTCTCTCATTCTCCTTGACTCTCTTTCTATCTCATCCGATTTGTATTTCTCTACTTCTCCGTGTATCAGTATCATCTCCATCATTAGGCTCAATGGAGTATGTTTCGCGTGGTGTGGGTCTATGCCGAATGTCTTGCAATATGTGTATAGAAGAAGAGAGAATGACACAGAAGCGTCACTCGCTCTTCCTTCTAATGCTTGACGTATCGCTAGACTTTTCCCGTATCAGCCTCCATCAAATCGGTGAATGGGTTAGGGAGAATATCCTTTAGTTGTTCTCCGATGAAGGGGCTTAACCTAAGAATCTCCGTAGTCGATAGAGATGGCTCGGTCTTGTCGATAAATTCTTCAGCCATGAATCTGTACATCTTATTCAAGTCTAGATTCATACTTTCCTCTGATAACTGCATAACAGAAGATAGGGCTTGTTCTACTTGTAGCCAAGTAGGTTCCTTTACCCAGACTTTCAGAATCTGGTCTGAATCCGGGCTTACTTTCAATTCATGGCATTCGCTTTCTGTTCTTGCGAACAGCATATTCTTGTCATTTACTATTTCACTCATTTTTTATTCCACCTATAACACAAACCAACAAACAAACAATGTTGGTGGAACTTGATTAATGTTGCTTACTCGCTCGTAGCAACACCTCCGATTGACAATACATGCCATCTTCCTTTGTATTGGACTGTACCTAGGCTTCTAGCAGATACTGCCAACTCTACTTCAACTGCACCTTTGTCATCGGGTAGGGGAACTGTTACGTTCTGTACCAAGTAATCATTGAGTTGCAACTTGAGAAGTTCTCCAGAATCCTTGACAAAGGAAACCTCGATTACTCCACCAGAATGCTCTGTCTCTGTTCTCAACTCATCCCATACCTTGGTGTCTGTGATTAATAGTGTGAATGATGCATCATAGTTTCTCTGTCCGGGTACGTGCATTGAGGTAACTTCCCGACTGTAATTACCTATGAATCTGTGAGGGGTTATGTTATTGTTGATGGTAATGTTACCATTCTTTACTCTGGCAAAGGTCTGCCCAAATATCTTGATTGCCCCAGATGAGAACATGAAGGGTTGGTTCTCTGCATCTGTACCGAAGTTAAACAACTCGCTTGCCTGTAGTTTCCCTCTGTTTGGTATGTGACCATCGAAGGTTGCACTTGCACTTGCACCGGGAACATCGAACGCTCTCCTAGTAACGAAGTCCACGGAAGCCTTGACTTCCTGCCCTTCCTCAAAGTTGATTGCAAGGGAGTTTACTTGGTTTCCTGTGAATACTCTTGCATACATGTTTGAGTTGTTGGTGTTATCATCAACGACCTCTGTTGCAGTTCTACCTTCCTTGGCGTAGCACATCTCTATTGCGAATGATGGAAGAGCCGAACCGTTTGCCTCTGTGAATGTATATTCGTACAACTTGCTTTCTACCCCATCAGTAATGCTTGATGCGTGAACAAGATGAAAATCTGGGTCTGTGGTATCTGTGCTTTCTCTATATGCTGGAGTTAAACTAGTGTGTATGGGTGGATAGAAAGCCCCTCCTATTGCTCGGACAATACTCTCATCGCCGTTATTGACGTATGTTCCTTCGTCAGTTGCATGTATGTGCGTAGCAGAAGTTTCCATTGTAGCGTCTATTGCATACTTACCTAATGCGTAGTATAGCCAAGAACCATTGTTCAACGCGATGTCAAGAGAACCACCACTTACTGTCTCATTGCCTTTGAACTGGAATCCGAAGTTGCGTGTGCTTCCAGTTGCTAGATTCAATTGCTTCATCTCGACTTCTACCGAAGGCGGATTGAATGTATTGACTAGTCCTAGCCAATGGTCTGATAGTAGAGTTGTCTTACTACTGTCCTTTGGTCCCGGTACTGGTGCGCCAAACGCTAGAATGACCAAGTTAGCATGGTTATTTCCATCCTTTACTAGAGTCTCATCGAATGTGATGGTCGTAGAAGAGTTATCCTTTATCACAAGATATTGGGTAGATGCCGCGGTACCATTGTGAATTTTAGCAACACATCCCTTGTATAGTCCGGGAACTAAAAGAAAATCTGCCGTTACACCGGCATCAAGTGTTGCTACTGCTCCAGAGATGTCACATTGATGTAGAAAAATGTCACACTCCGGGGCTAATGTAGTCATTGCACCTGCGCCAATAAACACCTCATTACTCACTGAAATCATCCCACCTATACTGTCCGAGCGAACCGCTTCATCTCAACCGCTAGTTTGTAGCCCAATAACCTTTTTCCACGGTCATTGGCTTCCGACCTGCTTTGAAGTTTGATGAGGTCTGCATTACCTTCCACGGTTCCCGAAGTCCCACCACCTACATAGACGGTTGGCCTCAATGAGTTATTTTCTAGGATATATCGTGCTATTTCGTATAATGCCTTGAGCCTATCTCTAGAGAAAACTAGGCCAGCCTCATAGTCTGAGATATCACCCCCAGTCTCAGTAATAGGATAACCATCTGCGAAATCCCTACGATGTAGGACTCTAAGATGAAGTGTGAATGTGTATGTCTCGTTTCTCACGGCATAGTCTATCGTTGGATAATCTGTGGTGTTGGAATCTTCGTATACAATAAGTATCGCCTTCTGGTCAGCATCTACCCTTCTGCCCTCGTTTGGCTTGATAGAACGAACATCAATGAATCTAGGAGTTTCAACGTGACTAGCAGTTATCTTGCCAGCACTAACTAACGCACTAGCGGCGGCAGACCACCTATCAGATAACAAACGTAGTACCAACGTCACCTCATCCATCTGTCAAAGCCTCCGACATTTTTCTGGCAAACGCCTCATCTGCGGCCTTTAGAGCCTGTTCATTCAATGCGCTCTCAGATAGAGAAAACTCCCCAAGTCCCAAATCAGCAAGCATGGCGTTTCGCTCTATCTCTCTCTCCGCCGCCTCTCTGCCTATCTTCAAGGCTTTGAGCAATTTTCTTCTTACTTCTTCTACCATTTGAATCACGATATGAAATGGATGATGTTCTTCTTACCATCAATAATCTTGTTCGCCTCTTCAATTAGTATATCGTGCTTGGTCTTCAAGTCGATGTTTGAACCTGTTTCAGCAACAAGGATAGAATTGTCATCATGCCTAATTACTTCGGCGGCTACTAGTTTCGTAGCGGCTTCGTGAATAGGTGCAGGTACTCTTCCATCACCTGCGACATATGTGACTCTAATGGAGTGATTCTTGATGAATGGATACTTACTATGAAAGAATATCTTACCTTCATGGCTTATCTGCCAGAAGTCATCTAGCCTCCCTTGTGTCTCATGGTCTGTAAATCCAGATACACTTCCGACTCCTGCACTTCCATCCTGCGTATCCACAGAAGCAATGGTGCAACTAGAGCCATCATCACCCATCAACAACGATGAGATTGTTACCTTGTCACCATCCTTGGTAGCATAGAAGAAATCAGATATATTTACTGATGTGTTTCCAACGGCAGTCACAGTCTTACGTGCAGTTTCTCCTGTAAACTTAGCCGTTTTCATTGGATATACTTCATTGATTGCATCTACCAATTGACTGGCTGTTGTCTTCGGGCCAAAGGAGTCAAAGAAATGAGTTCCCTCTATTATCTCAAAGGTATACGTTCCTGCGGTAAGTGTAATCTTCCAAGTCTGTGAATTAGTAGTAGCAGAGGATGGCATTGTGATACTAGCAGTAGCAGAAGCCAAGTCCACCCAATCGCTTCCTTGCCATATCTCTAACCTCACAAGTTTCTGAACCTTCGGAAATTCCAGTTGAACGAAACCAATGTAATCCCTGTACATAGTTACAGGATACATAAGATGGCGATTTGCCTCAAACGAAGAAAACTCATCTTTGTAGATTAGTGGTCTGTATGAGTGCTTGGTTGCATCATCTATCTTTTCTTCTACTCTCTTGATGAGTTTACCTACCTCTGCTCTCGTTGGTGTAGAGAAGTCTGTAAAGGACTCTATTTGGAGTAAGTTAGAAACATCTGTATGAGTAGTGTAGAATCCATTTCCTATTGTGTAGTTTGGATTGATAGACGTAAAATCGCTTGGGGAACCTAGTTTAACCATTTTAACCACCGCTATAGATTACTCTTCTTAAGTCTTGATAATTGTTCTTTATCTTCATGAGCGCATTCACATCCTGTGCTTTCTCTTTATCGAATATGTTCTTCTCACCTTTACGAGAGTCATATGTCGCTCTCCATTGTTTTCTCCCGGCCTTTACTTCTGGCTTGGTACGAATAAGTTGCCTTTGGTGTATGCTATCCTTGTTCTTGTCAACGGGCTTACCTAGCCACATTAGATTCATTTGGGGTTGTATGAATGGGTCTTCATCATCATCTATCTGAACTCCCCCTGCATTTTCTAGAAGTTTCTTGAGGTAGTCCTTATGGTCATAATAAATTTCTATAAGACCTTGGCCCTTATTTCCTATACTTGTCATAATTTCCTCATGTGCTGAGTCACCCGACATCGTGGTAAACAACTCCGATAGACTGTAACTAAGACCGACATCTCCCTTTGGCCTGTAAAAGAGACTTGTCTTTCCAGTTCCCAAACCATCTATGATAGCCTTGTCTTGTGGCTCCATCTTTGCTTTATCTACATCTGGTTTTGCCAGTTCGATGTTATCTATGTACATGATAATCTTATTGATATCTTCAACCAATTTAGTTAGGTCTGCTACTGTTTTAGTTGTATATCCCTGTGTAAAATCATTTAAGTCAACCTTAGCAAATCTGAACTTTCTAAATGGTGGAGTCTTGTCGTCTACTTCCATTCTCTGACTTTCAACTATTGGAGTGCCTTCTCTATTTTTACCTTCAACAAGACGGCCTTTTTCATCAATGGTATCTGCTTCGTAGAATTTACCCGGTTCTGTCGGTTTTTCCTTGACCTTACCTGTCTCCATGTCTACCTCATCAGGTGCATCTGCAACTTTCTTTTTCCAAGCATTGAACAACTCTGTGTATTGTGGGTTCTCTACTGCTTTCTTCCAATCTGGGTGGTCTTTTATTGCAGGTATTTCCTCTTCTATTTCCTCATATGCTTTGGTATCTGGATTGTATCTATTTGCTAGTCTAATTCCACCTTCTGGATTCTTCAATGCATATGCATCGTTAGTAATCAAAGCCGCATACGATACCAAATCTTGCACTAGTTCTTCTTCATCTGTATATCTGTCAAGCATCTTTGCAAGTTCAAACTTAGGCATACTTTGAATCAACTGATTGTATTTGAAAAGAATGAATGTCACTTTCAGCAACTCTGGTACATATGCCATAAACTGCGAATCTTCTTTTGTGTCCTTTCTCTGTAGTGACATTAGGAATTTATCATATCCCGCATCTCCTTGGAACGGAGCATAGTTGATTTTGAATTCAGTAGTCCCAATTGATATAGAGCCATTAGAAGGTGTTATGGTTGATAGAATCATTCTCCTTAATGCATGTACATCTCTACCGCTTTTAGGTGGCTTTGATAGTAGAGCGTTCTTAATGTCGGTTTCTGTCAACTCCGTCAATCTTGCATTGTACGCTTCTCTAGGTGTCAAGTTATCTAATTCTGTACCGTCAAATCTTTTCAAGGTATAATTTGCACTAGTAATTATCCTTTTATTGTCTTTGTCAGTTCCTTCGATTCCTTTAGGAGTAAGATATTCTACACTGTAGTTATCTACCTTCTTCAATTCTCTCCTTTGACCTACACTCGATTTGATGATATCCATCGCTTTCATCATCTTTTCAGCAACCTCATCCTCATCTGGACTTCCTGCCTCTAACACTTCAATCTCTTCTTGAGGTTCTTCTTCGATGTCACCTTCACCTGTCTCAGCATCAGCACCAGTCTCAGCACCTCGCATATCCTTTATGCTTTGCTTAGTATCCGCAATCTTATCTTCTAGGTTCTGTAAATAGGTATCGACTTCCTCTGGTGTGAGAAAGTTCTCTTTCTCCAGTCTCTTGAGTTGTCTCTTGAATTTTCTATAGTCCTTCATATATCCCCTTAAACCCGAAGAACTTTCCGCAGGTTCATCCTCAAACTTATCCATTCCCTCTAGGATTTTATCAAGCATGTTCTGCATTTCTTCTGTGTCTGCTCCTTCTGGAGCATCCTTCATCTCAAACTGCCATTCATCCTTCGCTGGGTCATAGTACCCATGAATAGCCATGATAGCCTTGATGTAATCCTCAGTTTGAATTTTAATCGTATCTCCTTCTATTGATATGTTATCCAAGAACATCTGAAAGGTATCGCTGTTTCTACCTATGTCCACTATTGGTTCTCCCTTGTCAAACTTGGA
>CEQR01110933.1_pt1 | contig 19508 bp, 23 predicted proteins | sample 530901 | NCBI WGS metagenome assembly CEQR01 (sample SAMEA2621085, study PRJEB7988) | marine metagenome | isolation source: saline water (ENVO:00002010), including | reverse complement strand
ATCCAAAGGGGTCAATATCCGCAACTTCTAAATAAGTATCTCTAAATATCTCACAAGAACGTCTCAAAATATCAACATCACTAATACAATAAGTTTTAGTTTCTTCTCTGTGATTCCAAATGTAATTATTTTCTATTTTGTCGTCATACCATTTTAAAAACTCTTTACGTGATTTAGTATCCATTTGATTGGGTTTAAAAAATCTACGTTCAGGCATCTCTCCAATATAATCAAAATTATCAGCAGAATTAAACCAATAAGGATAGAAACCTTTTTTTAGTTCTTTTATACCAAAAGTTTTTGGGAAAGATGATAATTTTTGTGTGATAAAGTTAAGACTATCAACAAAACGTAATTTTAATTCACCTGATACAGAAAAGGTCATAATTTTACTACCAGCATATATAGAGAATGGTTTGTAAGATGTATTTTTGTAAATCCATTTCATAACTAATTGGAAATCATAACCTCTTCCGTTGTGAGCGATAAATGTATAATGATTGTGTTTTTCCTGAAACGCCCAATCACAAAAATCTTCTAATGATTCAAAACAATTACTCTCCTCATACTCACCATCAGGATTAATATTATTGTGATATTGTGCTACACCATAATTTACAACGTGATTATCAGCAGATATAATATCACACTCAAAATCAAAATAAATATATTTTTCAGAGGGTTGTTTATATTGTTTCGGCATCATATAACATTTATGGGTTTCTTCATTACAAACACATTTACAATTACCACAAACAAAATCTCCTGCTTTGTGAGTTGCTCTTGGCTGCTTTTCTTCATATAATAATTTACCTGTTGTTTTACATTTATATATAGTATCACAAGCACAAGCGGATTTACCAAATGCTGTTTTGTGATTATTGAAACACATTTGAGAGGGAAAGTTTCTATTACAATCTTTACAGGGGAACCATTCACGTTTTTCACTAAAATCAATACCAATACAATCACAATCACCACGAGAACAAATATTACATTTATATATACATTTGTGTTTTTGAGATGTATGAGTTTTTTTACATTTATGACAAAAATACGTTTTAGCAAAGAAACCTGCTATTTTATTACTATTAATTAAATCATAATGATTACCTATCTTGTATAAATAAATATTTTCTTCTTTAACCTCATAATCATCACTATCAACACAAGGATAAATAACATTATTAAACTCATTACCATCAATAATAGTAATAGAACAATCTAAATATTTCTCAAATTGTCTTATAGTATCAAGAGTAGCAATTTCAGGTTCAATACCTGCTTTATTATATAATTCGTGTGCTAATTCTGTCTGTATTTTACGTCCTTCTCTAATTTGTTGTTTTTTAGGGTGTTTATCTCTTGCTGCTATATGACAAACAAGGCATCTTCCTAAACATAAATTATCATCATTTTTAATAGGTAAAATAGATTTCTTTTGATACATATTACTATTTCTATTTATTTCTTTTCCTCTACCACCGACAGCACCAGATGAAACTTGGATAGAAACAGAAGCACCATTACTTACAGAACCACCAAAATTAGTATCTTCTATCATCTCATCAAAATCATAATTACCTGTATCATTAAGATATTGTGATTCAAAATCTTCTTTAGATAATAATTTACTACTTATAAATCCTTGGTCTGTTTCTATAATTACTCGCATTTTATCTTTTTTACCTACACCTTTAATTTTATCATTAATAGCGTAAGATAAACCATCATTAATATTTGTATTATTTAATCCTAAATCTAACTCATAGAATTGTGATTTATGACCGAACTTTTTGTAAGTTTTTTCACTCTGTAATTTAAGTGATGGTGGTTTAGATTTTGTATTAAAATCCTTAAAAGTATTTGGCTGCTTAAACCTTAAAATATTATATCCTGACTTGGATTTTGAACCTTTCCTGATAAGACTTTCTATATTAGCATTTTTCCTTAAACCGAGTTCTTTTCTAAATATAACAGGGTCTGTTGTTTTTATAGTTTTATTTGTATCTTTATTATAACCAACATAGAGAGGATTAACCTTTTTCTGTTTTCCAGTTTTCTTATCTTTTTTAAAAACAACACGTGAAACATCTTTTTTACTTGATTTGATATACTTATCAAGAAGAGTAGCGTTTGCCGAAGCAGAATCAATAATCGCAGAAGATTTTTTCGCAACCGAAGCAGAAACTTTACCAACCATTTTTATACTTATACTTATATTTTTTTTTTGGTAAAATGCGTTTATTATTTCCGCCAAAAAACAAATGAAAAAATCATAATCAAAAAAATAAATTACAGACAAATGAATAATAATTAATTTATTCCAAAGGCGTTTCTTCTATAGGTTCATCAGGTTCATTTTGTTTTATTGCCCCAATCTTTTGTAATTCTATTGTAGGATAAAAACTTATAGTATTCTTTGTTTTGTTTCTACCACCATCTTTTAAATCAACAATTTTAGAATAAGGCAAATTAGTTTCATTAGCAATATCTCTTAAAGAACAATAATTTTTATCAATAATAATAATTCCTTTATCAGGATAATATACTTTAAATCTCCAACATTCTTTTTTAGTTTTACAATCTTTTGTTCTTCCCATTTATACAAAGAACAAATATAAAAAAATAAATTATTTAAACAAATTAATTAAATGAAATAACAAAACTACCTTTTCTAACTTCAACAGGTATATTAACAACTCCTTTCTTTTTTAAATACGATTTTCTACTATTATCTTTAATCTTATCTTTATTTTTTAAATAATATTGTTTAAAATAATCCTTTTTATTAATTTTCATTTTATACTTATATTTAGAAAAAAATTATACTTAAATATCAATTAAATCTTCAACAGGGAAAAATACATATTTATTTAATTCAGGTCGTCCCCTGTCGCATCTACCACCAGTTTTTATTTCAACAGGATTATCTTGAGGTTCAATAAAACTTAATTTATCGGTAAAATTAAAACAATAAATAATTCTATTACCTTGTGATAATAATTCTAATCCAATTTTATATTTACCCTCACCAACCATCGTAGTAGGATACTTATATTTTTCATTTCTTCTTGATTTTAATTCAATATAAATATTTTCACCAATATAATCAAAACGAGCAGATGTAGCAGTTTTTACTAACTTAATACCAAAATGTTCTTCTAATTTAGGTTTAATAATATCTTCTTGTTCTAAACCGAAAGTAAAATCTTTTTGAAACTTTTTATTTTGAAACTTTTTAACCATTTATACTTTAACAAATATAATAATTTAATTTATTTAAACGCAGCTTTGTAATAATTCACAATATTTTAAATTACCTCTTGATTTAATTAGATTGTGATAATAATTACTTATAGTTTGTGGTTTCTCTTGTATAAGATAAGATACTTGTTTGATTGTATTTAATTCTAATACTTTAAATACATTTTGTTTATATTCATCAGTAAATAATATCAAAAACCATTTTTTCATTATAATATATATAATATTTTATTCTCTTCTTTTTAACTTAATATAACCACCCTTAAAAGAATGATAATGAAAATATCCATCATCTCTAAAATATATTGCGAATTTCTTTTGATATTGATATGCTCCAAGTTTTGTAGATGTTGATAATAAATGAGGTTCATTAATACTTTCTGCTGTATTTGTATTAGCATCACCACTTTCTAATAAATCTTCTTGTGTATAACGATTAATAGCATTACCTAAACCTAATTGGTGAGGGCATCTAACTTCAATTTCAGTATTATATGGATTGTGTGAATATTTATTAGCAATACTTATATCACTAAAATTAAGGACATCTCCATTAATATCAGTTGCTCTACTAATAATTTGCGAATGTTCTTTATTGTCGTAATATGCTAAATAATTATAAAATGTTGAAGATGGTGAATGTGGTAATGTATTATTTGTATAACTTGTAGTATCACCTTTAATATCAACAAAATATCCAACAATTTCATAATCAGGTGGGATTTGAAATACATATATTAATTGATTTATATTATTTGTATTTCCTGTTGTATTAGCAGATGTTTCAACCCAAGCACCAAAATTACTATTATTAAAATTACCATTAATAAGTAATTCATTATTTACAGGATTATTATATATTAATTTAGGAATAGTGTATCTCATACCATTACCTAAATTAGTTGTATCTTGTGGATTTAATACTTGTATTTTATTAGGGTCTATATCAAGATAATAATATCCTGCTCTGTAATTTAGTGAGATTTTAGCATCAGAGAATTCGCCATTACCCAATAAGTTTCTTGGAGTCCAATTAATATAATGTATATCTTGTAAATAAGTTCTTGGTGAATCATCTATAAATTGATTAGAACTGCTAATAGATATATTTGAAAGTCCTAAATGAAGGGAAGGTGATAATTGACTATTAGTTCCTATAAGATAAAAACCAACCCTTTTTGCTAATTGTAAAAGTGCTAATCCTGATTCTGTTAATGTATTTGTATTTGTAAAATCAATACCTCCTGTTAAATTAGGAAAACTAAAAGAGGTAAAAGAATCGTGTTGATTGTGTAATTGTATATAACCTCCATTTGCGTTTGCTGAATTAGGTAAAGTTGGTGGAGATAATGCGGTGCTTGTAAATGATGTAGGTAAATTACCAAAAATGCCGTTCATATCACTAAATACAAAGAACAAACCAAAAGTAGCACCACCTTGATGAAGACCACCATTATTATTTGAACCTGTTATTATTTGATAATTTAATTTTTGTATATCTTTTAAATAAGAATTATATTGATTATAAAACGGAACATCTTTGCTAAAATAACCTGAATGAGAATTAGTGCCTTCTAAATAAAATGGTAAATAACCTACTTTACCTGTAAAACCACTTGATGGTGATGGTAGAGAAGCAAGGTCTCCATTACTTCTAACGCCCATATGAGATAGAATAGATGATGGTGATGCTGTAAATGTATCTGTTAAAGTAGGAGTTCCACTAATATCTCTATAAGTATATCTATTATCTAAAAACCAACAACCACTAAAATATTGATTATTAAGAGTATCAAAATTGGAAATAGTATTGTGTAAAACTTCTGCTATAAAATTAGAACTTAATATAATATATTTTTTAACATCTTTTTGTCCTACTAATCCTCCTCCTAATTCTATATTTGTAAATGATAAACTTGTTGCTGTTAAATTAGTAATTGTAGATGTTGTAAAATTACCTACATTACCTGTAATTGTTCCTGTTGTAGTTATATTATTAGAACCTGAATTAATATTATTACTTACAGATATATCACCTGAAATTGATTCTAATGTATTTGTTTTAGTCAAAAGTGCTTGAGAATTACCTGCTGTTGTAAATGAAGAACCCTGAATAATTCCTTGTGCTGTAATATTACCAGTTAAACTTTGTAATTCAATTTTTTCAACATTAGAAGTATCTTTACAAGTTATTATACCTGTAGAACCATCTGCTATAAATAAAGGTATAGTAGTTTCAGTTGAATGAGTAGCAATTAAATCACCACCTTTCGCCCAAATATTACCAAGAGAAGTAATATGTCCGTCATCAGCGGATAATTCTAACTTATAAGGAGCATTATTAGAATTAGGATACATTTGTAAATCACCATTATTTATACTAATAAACTTATGTGATGACCCCGCCCAATTTTGGAAATATTCTCCAACAACTTCAAGATTAGTATTTGCTTTAATTTGTGCTGTTGTTTCTAAATTATTACAAGTAATTTTACCAAGAGAAACTAAAGCACCAGACGCAGCCGCAATTGTTAATTTTGGATTACCAGTATTATCAAATACAGCAATAGCACCTGTATGTAAAACCTGAAAAACCTTGTGTGTAGTTTGTCCTGTGTGATAAACAAGAAAATCATTTAAAACTTTAAAATTAGTTCCATCAATATCAACACCTTCTATTTTTGCTAATGAAGTAAGATTACCATTACCTGCTAATGATAATTTTGTATTACCCAAAGGTTCTTGTAATAATATACCACCAGTTGTAATAATAGTAATATTATCTTGAAGCATTCCACCAGTAATAGAATCATCAGGAACGGAAAATGTTTTCCATTCAGGTTCATTACTACTATCTTTTTGTAAAACTTGTCCTGCTGTTCCGCCGTAATCATTAAAAGTTAAAGACTCTGCTGATTTCTGTATATTAACTCTATCAAACTCTGCTGTATTTAAACCATCAATAGTTCTATCTCCAAATTGACTTCGTATCATATATATACTATTAGATATTTAAAAATATTATATAAAATCTTTACTTTTAATTGTAAATCTATCTTAAAGTAAAATATAAAATGTTTAAATAATCTAATAATATTATATATAAGTAAGTATAAATGAGTGGTGAAGAAGAAGAAGTTAAAGTTGAAAAAGAAGAAATAGAACCGCAGCCAGAACCTGAACCTGAACCTGAACCTGAACCTTTAAAAATTGAAGAAAAAGAGGATAAAGAAGAAATAATAGATAAATCTGTAGAAAGTGATAAACCTAAAAAGAAACGTGAAAGGACAGAAAAACAAAAAGCAGTATTTGAAAAAGCAAGGTTAAAAAGACAAGAAAATATACAGAAAAGAAAAGAAGAAAAAGAAGCAAGTAAAAAACCACGAGGAAGACCAAAAAAAGAAATTAAAGAAGAACCTAAAGAAGAAGTAAAACAAGAAAGTAGTGAGGAAGAAATTGTATATTACCGAAAACCTAAAGCACAAAAAGTTAAGAAAAAGAAAAAGAAAATTGTATATGTAAGCAGTAGCGAAAGTGAAGAAGAAGAAATTATTTATAAACCTAAACCTAAAACTAAACCTATACAAAAGAAAAAACCTATAACAGCAGAAGATTATTATACAAGTGAAGAAGAAGAACAATATATAAATTATCAACAACCTTATCAACAACCTGAACCTTATAAACCTAAATCTATTAGTGATTTTTATAGAATTGTTTAAAAAATATATGTTATATTATAAATGAGAATAGGAGAAATAAAACCTGAAAAAACTATTAATATATCAAAGTTTGCGTTTAGTTGTGATGATATAGACCCTACAATTCCATCTCCATTACCACAGGCACTTAATTTCTTTTTATTAATCGCTGGGAGGGCAGGTTCAGGGAAAACTACTCTTATACTGAACCTCCTTTGTAAAAGAGGAAAAAATTATAATAAAAAGTTTGATAAAATATATGTTTTCTCTCCAAGTTTAGCGACATTAAAACAAGACCCATTTGAAGAAATACCTGAAGACCAAAAGTTTATGGAATTAGATGAAGAAATATTAGAAGCAGTATTAGAAGATATAGCAGGTTCAGGAGAAAAAGTTTTATTATTAATGGACGATGTTGTTAATGATATTAGAAAATCAACTAAATTACAAACAATAATGAATAGAATATTAATGAATAGAAGACATTTAGCAGGAGCAGGAGGTTCTGTATCTGTAATAATGACTACACAAGTATATAATAAAATACCAATACCTATTCGCAAAAACGCAACACAAATTGTCTTGTATAATACAAAGAATAAGAAAGAAATAGAAAATATTTTTGATGAACTGATACTTATACCAAAAAAAGAGTTTTTTGAGATAATGAAATATGTATTTAAAAAAAAGAAAGATTTTATGTATATTGATACTAATAAAGATTGGAATACGATGCTTCACAGAAACTTTAATCAATTAGATTTCAGTATTGAAGACCCTACTGAATCAAAAGAGTAATCTATTACCTTTACTAAAAATTGTAGAACATCTATCAGGTTCAGGTAAAACAGGTGTATTATAAAAATCACTCTTTGCTACTCTCATCTGTTCTTGTCTCTTTCCATATAATACAGAATCTTGAGGACTTAAACCCATACCAGTAGGCATTTGAAAAGGTTGTTGTGCGGCTATTCCACTTTTATTATATTGTCTTAATCTTGGAACTTCTTTACCATCTGCTATAATGCGTCTTGCTTTATCGTGAAAATCCTTAACAGAATCTCTATCATCGTGTCCTCTAACATACGCCATTTTATATATAAACTTATATTTTAATTTTATAAGATATTTATTTTTTATATTTTAACCAAATATCTTTATCAATTCTTCTTGAAGGACCGCCAAGTATAACACTCGCTAATCTCGCTAAACCCCAAGAATGTGCTGTTTGATTTGGTCTTGAACCACTACTATAATAAGCACCTTTACCTTTTAAAATTATTTTTTCTTGTCCTGTTTTAGTTATTATATTTTTGTGTATAAACTCTTTATCATTAATTTTTGTCTTGTATTTTTTCTCAAACTTTTCAACCCAACTACTACGTTTTGTAGGTGCTTTTGTTTTTGGTCTTTCTTTACCTTCAAAGATAGATTTTATTTGTTTCTTTCTATCTTCACCTTTTAAACCTTTTAAATAAGTAGAAGGAACAGATTTAGTTTCACCTTTATAAGTTATTTTAACCTTATTAACCATTACTATAATATTATATATATTTTTATTGTGCGAAGTTTTTTATTAATCTTTCTTCTTGTTTTGCTAATCTATTATATTTACGTAATTCTGTTTTATTCATATCTTTAATTTTTTTACCAATTTTTTGTTTATATTGTGATGATGTTTCACCTGATATTTCTTGTTGTCTTGTTTTTGCGTAATCAATTCTACTTGCTAATCTATTATATGCTCTTTTTTGTTCTGCGGTCATATCTTTAATTTTAACTCCTAATAATTTTTTTAAATCTTTATGTGAAGCGAATTCTTTTGGTAATGTTCTTGGTCTTCCTAATTGTCCTTCTTTTTTATAAACTATCAATTGTGGAACACCATTAACATTTATTTCTTTTACCCTTTCTTTATTTACATTTACACCTTTTATATATTTACTTGTTTTTACAGATAATTTCTCATAGTTAGACATTTTATATTATAAATATACAAAATAAAGTCAAAAGTATAGTTAAAAAATATTAGTTAAAACTCACAACAAACTTACCCTTTTTTTGTTCTAATCCGTAATAATGTTTCACCTTTGTTTTTCCTTGTGCTATTTTCTTTTTATCTTGTTTAACTTTTTTCTTTGTTAATTGTGATAAATCACCCCAATTCCACCTCGCCATTATTTCAGTAATTTGGTCGGGTAATTGTGGAAACTCTTTTTTATACCATTCAGCACCTTCTTCAATTGTTTTAACATTCATAAAACTTAATTGATTCCTTTTATCATCTTTAACTTCATTATATTTTCTAATATATTCTTCACTTTCTTCAGGTGTTTTAATTTTTTCTCCAAGTTTTTCTAATTCAGTTTTTTGAGTTTTATTAGGAAAACTATAATCTACTTTATCTAATGGTGTTTGTTCTAATTTACCAAAAAATATTTTTTCAGTTCTTTCAATAGGAGCAACCATATAATTACAACTTTCATCATTAGTATTTAATTGATATATAGAATCTTTTTTTATTTCATTTTTAGACAATTCAATTTTTCCAGCAACCATTTTATACTATATCAATCATTTTTTTCTAAATTATTTAAATGTTGTTTTGCGATTACAATAAATAAATCTTCTTGTTCTGTTAAATTATCTTTAGTTTCTAATAAATTAACTAATTCTTCTATTTCTGTTTTTTGGTCTTTTTTAACTAATTCAATATAACCAAAAATAACTACTGGTGCGGCTACAATTAATCCAAAAAATCCTATAACATATCCTATCCAACTCATTATATAATAACTTATATATTTTTTAATAATATTTAATAAACTAAATATTTAATTGCTTTTGATTTTGGTTTTGGTTTTTTCTTTTTTGGTTCAGCAAACATACCTGTTTTATTTTTCTTTGCTTTCGCCATTCGTTTTCTATCTCTCGCAAAATCCCTTTTCATTTTCGCCATAAATGAAGCGTGTGTTTTATCAGTCATTCTCCTTACCATTTTATAATTATACTTATATTTACTTTTTAGTTTTATTACCTTTTTTACCTTTTTTAGCAGGTGCTTTCTTCTTCTTTTTACCACCACCCATCTTTGATTTTAAAATACCTTCTAATAAAGCAGCAGGTAAAGCATCGTGTTGTTTCTGTGTAAGTAATCCATCTTTTACTGCTTTACTAAACCTTGCGTGTTGTTCCTTCGTCATCGCTTTCATTTTTTATAATATACTTAATATAATTTTTTAACAGGTTTGTGAATCTTTTTCTTTTTAGGTTTTGCTTTTTTCTTTTTAGGTGGTTTGCGTTTTTCAGGTTGTCTAAATACTTTTCTTGGGAAAACATCTCTCATATCTGTATAGTGTATTTTATTTACAGATGGTCTTAATTGTAATGATAATCCATCAGGCAATCTTCCAGTTTTCAAAAACTCTTGTAATGAACCCTCTTCATTAGACATTTTATACTTTATAGTATATAAAAATTATAATAATAAATAATAAATTAATTTAGAAGGTATTGTATGTCTTAAATCTAATCTATTTATACCTTTGATATTTAATTTAGAAAAAGGTAAGTGTTTATTATCTACAATTTTACCACAAGTTTTATCACACAAACAATTAACTAAATCTTCTTTATTAGTCCATATACGTGTTCTTTTTCTTATATACCAATCAAACATACAATAATCAACATCTATATAATTTAAATCTTTCATAAACTCTCTACTTTTTAATTTTCCAGTTTGTGGATTTTCTATATACCAAATACAAGGTGAAAAATAATCAATTATTTCTAATGTTTTTTTAACCAATTTATCAGCAGCCTCTAAATCACAAACCTTTTCAGGACGACAATAATTCATACAACTATATTCATCACAAGGTGGAGACGCCCAAACGATACTAAAATAATCTTTTGGATATACTTTATAATCCCATTCTAAAATATCACAAACAATATCTGCTCTTTCATCTAAATCTAAACTAATAACATTCCAACCAATCTTTTTACAAACTTTTCCAACACTACCAGTTCCTGAAAATAATTCCAAAACATTCATTTAAAATAATTAACATTTTATTTATTTTAATTTAAACCTTTTCTTGAAATCCTTTAATGATGCGTCAAAAGTAGGTTTATTCCAAAGTATCCATCTACTTAATGCTCCTGCTGTATCAGGTTTAGTCCAGTTTTCACGAGGAAAATGACGTTTTAAATATCTTTCTTTTCTTTTTATATCTCCGTGTATTGTAAAATCACTCATACCTTTCGCACCAAAATGTATTGTTTTCTTTTTCTTTAATTTACTATCTGTAAATAATGCTTTATATTTTTTATCCCTTTCACTTTTAGAAATAATAACTTTATCAAATCCCATTTATTATATTGTATATATTATAAAATGAAAGAATGTGAAAAATTAGATATTAGAAATATTATTGAAGTAAAAGAATTAGAAGTTTTATTATTAAGTTGTCCTAAAAAATATAGAGATTTATTTAATTCAATAATTATTATTGTTAATAAACATTTAGAAGATAAAAAAGTTTAACCATCATCTCCAAACTCTATCTCTTCTTCTTCATATGTTCTTCTTCCACCTGTTCCTAAAAGAGTTGAACCACTTAATATTCTTTCTACTTCACTTTCTACTGGTGGTGGTGGTAAGTTTGTTATATTTAATGAAGTATCAAGAGGATTTGCTGATAATTGTTGTGATGGTTGTAATCCTGCTTCTATTGAAACATCTGTAGGAGCAACTAATGCCTGTAATAATTGTTGTGTTTGTTGTTGTTGTCCGTATGTAGTTCCTCCACCAAGAGCAGGAACAGATTGTTTTTTAGGTGGTTTTGGTTGTGGTTTAAAATCTTCACCAAATGAAACTTCTATTGATTTGCGTTTTGCTTCTTGTATATCTTGACGTTCTTGGAATGCTTCTTGTGTTTCAGGTTCTCTTGACCTTCCTTCACTACGTGCTTTTATTGCCTGACTCGCAGTAAGTGTTCCTTGAGGAGCAAACTTTGCTTCTAATCTTGCTTGTCTTTCTAATGCTTTTCTATCTCTTTCTTCTCTCTTTTGTTGTTCTGTTTTAGGTTTTGCCCTTTTAACAAATAATCTTTTTTTAGCAACTACTTGTTCTTCTTCACCACTACTACTACTACTTTTCTCTTCAACTTTAACAGGTGCTAATGGTTTTCCACCTCCAAACATAGCACTTAATTGTTCTATTTTTGTTTTAGGTTTTACTTCAGGTTCTGTTGTTGTTTCTAATAATGTTGATTTTTGTTGTTGTAATAATTGTTCTGTATCAGCAACATTTTTATTTAATCTTAATGCTGCTTTAAGAACATTACCTCCTATAACATCTGCTGATTTTTTAGCAGAATGTTTATAAGCAGCTTCACCAATTTCTCCTGCTCTTTGAGTTGCTAATGTTGCTGCTGAAAATATTTTTGCTTTATCTTCTAATTGTGATTTAGTTAAAGGTGTTCTTTCTTCTTCTACTTCTAATGATTCTGTTAATAAATCACTTTTAGGTTTAGTTAAAGGTGTTTCAGGTTCTGTTATACTTTGAAAAGCAGGGTTAGTTTCTATTTTTGGTTTTGTAGGAGTTGATGGTCTAAATACAGGTTGTTTTTCAATAAGAGGGTCTCCTAATTGTGTATTTAAATCATTTATATCAGCAATTAATTCAGGAGATAATCCTTGTTGTTTCGCCATATCTAAACGTATTTGTCTTTGTGCTTTTAATCTTTTAACTTCTAAACCGAATAAACTTTGACCTATATTTGCTTCACTTGTGCCTCTACCAAAATTACTTAAACGTGGAGAATTATAATCTTTTAATGATTTATTTGGTGCTATACGTTTTAATTCACGTTCAAGTGATTGTTCTGCTAATTTTTCTTTTGCGACTTGTTCTCTTTGTAGTTCTGCTTGTTGTTTTTCTTCTTTTTTTCTTCTTACTCTTTGAAGTGCTTTTATTTTTCCAGCAAATGTTGCCTCTATTGGTCTTTTTGCTTTTTTAGATGATTCTAAAAACTTTTTAACATAAGATTCATCTACATCTTCACCTAATTCTTTTGCTTGTGATATTAAACTTTGTATTTGTTCTTGTTGTGCTTGTTGTTCTTTTTCTTTTAATAATTCAAGTTCTGTTTTAGTAGTTCCTACTTCTACTTTTTGTAATAATTTAGTTTGTCCTCCACGAGGTTTTTTAACTAATGTTTCTTCTTTTTGTTGTTTTTGTAATTCACTTTTAAACCAATCTTCATTATAAGTTTTTGCTTTGTGTCCTTTACCTAAACCAACATTTTTCATTAGTGTTTTATATGTTTTACTTCTTTTTAAAGTTTCTAAATCTTCTTGACTACCACCATACGCAAGTAATGCTTTTTTATCAAAATCTGTCTGTGTTTTCCAATCAATTTTCATAAGTTCTTCAAATTGTTCTTTTTCAGGCATTTTACCAATCTGTTCAACTACATCTGCCTCTTCTTTAGCAGTTATATCTGCTTTTAATGCTCCAACACCTTGACCTGTTTGTCTTTTTAATTCATCATCTATATTTTGTTGTGCTGTATATAATCTATCAATAGCAGCCCTTTCTTTTTCTTTAACCCTAAAATAATTATCTTTTGCTTCTTTTTCAAACTTTTCAAGAACATCATAATAAGCATCAGCAAATCTTGGTTCATCAGTTCTCTCTCTTGAAACTCTCTTACTTGTAGCAACAGCAGCATTTGCTCTATCATATACATCTTTTGCTTTTTGTAATTCAGGTGTTAATCTTACTCCTGATTCAGTTGATGCTACTAATACACCTATTTCATCACCTAATTGTTTGTGTTTTTGTAGTAAATTAACACTCTCTTCACTTTTAAGTGATGATATATCTAAATCCGCTTGAAAACCCTGAAGAGGATTATATCTATCACCTTTAATTATATCATCTATTCCTGAACCTATTTCTTGAATTGCTTTATTACTTTCTTGTGTAGGTTGTTTATTTCCTAATAAAATACCTATTAACATATCTTTTTCATTAAAATCACCACCAGAGGGAGGAGGTTTAGGGTCATCTATTTCACTTTCACTTGTATCTAATTTTTGTATTTTAACTTCTCTTGGAGGTAGTGTTGGTCTTCCACCACCCCCTGTAATTTTTGGTTTATTAGAAGGTTTCAAATTAAATAATAATGAATCAATATTTGTTTCACCACCTGTAGTTTTAAATATATTTTCATCACTTCCACTACTACTTTCAGTTCCTCCTTCAGGTAAAAATCCTACTTCAACTTTCGTTTTAGGTTTTTCTGTTTTACTTCTTGGTGTAGGAGGTCTAAAAGTTTCTCCAAATAATGGAGTTTGTAATTGTTCTCTTTCAAAAGATGCTCCAAAACCTGTTGGTTCAGTTTCACTTTCACTTGTATCAGGAACAACTCTACTTCCTCCTAATTTTGTAATTGTTAAACCACCTGTTCCACCTCTTGTTTCTGTTTGTAAAGTTTCAGCAACTCTCGCCCTTCCACCACCTCTAATTTCTGTTGTATCACTTTGTTTTCTTATTGTTCTTGAAGGTAATTCAGGTTTAGGAAATGGTGGTGGTGATGTAATTGATTCTAAAGAAATATCACTTTCTACACCTTCTAAACCTGTTTGAATTGCTTGTAATCTTTCTTGTTGTTCGCTTGTAATACCTACAGGAACATCTCTAACAACTTCTTTTCTTCTTGATACAGGTGTTCCTCTTCTTCCACCTGTTCTTGGACGACCAAAACTTTCTTCTTGTATTTCACTTTCTCTTTCTCTAACAAACTTATTAAATGCTTCTCTTCTTGATGGTTTCTCACTACCAAAAAATCTTCCTGCCTGTTGTGGTTCATCACTTAATTTAACCATTCTTCTTAATTCTACTACATCATCAACAGATAATGGTTGGTTTCTATCTGCTTGTCCTTGTAAAAAATCGTTTAAAAATGATTCTCTAACACGTGTATTTTTACCTTTCATTACTTTTTCTAATCTTTCTATATAACCTTTATCTTGATATGGGAATGTATCTTCATCAAATGTTTCATATTGTGTAGTTTGAACCGATTGTGGATTTGTTTTTAAAGATTGAATTAAAGCATTTAAATCACTTCTTATAACAGAAACTTTTTCAGGTAAATCACTTTTTAATTGATTTTGTGAATACATAAAATAAGGATTGTTTTGATATAACCATTCTTCAAGTCTTTTTAAGAATGCTTCTTCTCTTTCACCTTGTTTTTTTGAAGGTGGTTTATTTGTATCTCTTGATGGTGCGGCTATACCTGAACCTCTTGCTAATCTCATTCTTCTACCTTTTCTTGTAATCTCATTACCATATATATCATATTGTTTTTTAGATTCTTTTGGTGGTCTTCCAACTTTTGGAGGATTTGCTCTTCCTTCAACTAACCTTAACAATAATTTAATAATCATATCGTTTCCAAGTTGTTTTTTAAGTTGTGTAAAATTATACTTCTTTTTTGCTTTTTTCTTTCTTGTTAATTTACCCTTTTTTCTCGCTGGTGGTTTAGGTCTATCTTTTATCAAAACAACAGAAGGAGCATTTTGATTAAAATATCTTTTTCCGCTAAAATACATTTATAATATACTAAATATATTAAATATTAAATATTTATAATAAAAAATATTATATATAATATAAAAATGGCGACAGCAGCAATATTAACAGGATTAGCGGTTAATGCTATAAGTAAAGCAGTAGGTTTAGGATATGGTGGTAAAATTGATGAAGATGGTATGTATGAATTACACAAAGGTGAAATAGTTATACCTGCCGCAGAAGCAAAAAAATTACTTGATGCTTATAAGAAACACAAGGGAATTAAAGGTAAAGATAATTTTAAACCAAAAGTATTAAAACCTGTAAAACTTAAAGAAAAAAAGAAAAAATAGTATATAGTATATAGTATAAATGAGTTATAGAAATGATACTAATACACAAACCTCAAAAGTTATTCATATAAATAGTGAAGATGGTTCTGTTATATATACATCAGGACACACTACAGATTTTTCATATCAATTAGAAAATGTTATAGCAATTCCTGAAAATCAAAAAGCATTAATTAGTTGTATTGGTGCTACTATTCCTTATACATTTTATAATATAAGAAGTGGATTAAATGATATAATTTCATTTAGAGTATCAGAGGGAGGAACAATAATATCCGCAACATTAAATGAAGGAAATTATAATTCTACAACTTTCGCAACAGAAGTTAAAAGGGCAGTTGATGCTTCTTTATCAAGTGCTGGGAGTAATATAAGAATAACTTTAGCATATAGTAGAGAAACTATGAAATATACATTAACATTTACTAATTTAGGAACACCTTTATTTTTTGTAAGTTCTCACTCAAGATTTCCATATATTGAATTAGGAATAACAAAAGGTCAAGATAATTATTCTGTAAGTTCAGGACATTCATTTCAAAATGTAAGTGATGTAAATGGAAATATACACGGATTATATTTAAGAACTAATTTAGTAAGTGATGGTGTATATGATAGTCAATCTAAAAGTTTATCACACATTTTAGCAAAAATACCTATTAAAGTTAATTTTGGTGGTGTAATATTTTATAATAGTTTTGAGGGTGTAAATCACAAAATAGAATTAGATAAAAGATATATAGAAAATATAAGAATAAGATTAACAGATGAAAGAAATAGATTAATTAATTTAAATGGTCTTAATTTTACAATTGCTATATTATTTGATTTTGTTTATAAAAAAGAACCTAAACCTGAATTAACAAAAGAAACAAGAAGAATACAAGAATTAGCATTAGAAAAACAAATAAATACAAAACCAAAAGAAAGAAGAGGAAGACCAAGAAAAGTAGGAAGACCAAAAGAAAATAAAGATATTACAGAAAATCCTAAAATATTAATTGCTGACTAAAAAACTTTTTTAAAGTATAAAGTGAAGTTATTATATTTAATATAATATAAAATGTTCTCGTTTGGTAAAAAAATTGCTGGAAAATTAGAAGAAGGAAGTAGATTCGGTCAAAAAATGTTAGGAAGTGTTGCGAGATTTGGAACTAAAGCAGCCTCTACAATTCAATCAATAAAAAAAGGTGTAGCAGATGTTCCTGTTCTTGGTGCTGTTGCTGATGTTCCAATTTACAAAGGAGTTAGTGCTAATCAAGCGGCAGATATGGCGAGTAATGCTTTAAATAGAGTTGCTGAAACCGCAGGAAGAGGTGATAGAGCATTAAAAGCAGGTGATAATATAATTAGAGCAGGAAGAGCATTAGGTGCTGCTGGAACTTCTGGTGATAGAATTGCTGCTGGTAAAGATATGATTAGGGCAGGTCAAAGTATGAGACAAAATATAATGCCCTCCGCACCTGCTCCGCCACCACCACAGATTCAAAAACCCTAAATAAAATATATATTTTTTAAATAAAGTTATTTTTTATATTTAATATACTATAAATGAATAATATTGATAGTATTGATGAAGAAAGGCAAATGAGAAAAGATGTTAAAAGATTAATATTAGAAAAGCAATTAATGAAAAAAGTAATGACTGATAATACATTTCATTTTACATTAAGTTCTATAGAATCAAGAAATCATATTACGAACCAACAAATATCAGCATTTGAAGTAGATATACCATCACACCCAAAAGGTCATATAAAATCAGCAAGATTAAGGATTGATTCTATACACTTAACAACAATAAACAATACAGCAATAAGCGATAATAAAATGAAAGCGGTAAATCAATTCCAACCATATATAAGTATTGTTAAAAATAATACTTTTACATCAAGATTAGAAACAACAACAGGAGGTCATTTAAGAACTAAAAATATAAAAGGTATTACAACATCTTTTCCTCTAATTAATCACCCTAATACAGGAACAGCAACTGGTAATAGGACAAGGTCAGCAGAAATACACACAGATATGTGGTTTCCTTGTGATAATCCATTTGGAAAAACTATAAGAGTTGAATTATATAATACATTAGGTGCTATTCTTGATTTAGGAAATACAGCAAATCATACGTGTGTATTTAATATGACTATAGAATTATTACCTGATTTTAATGAGAATGATAGAATAAATTATTAAAAACTAAAATTATTTAAATAATTAAAAATAAAAATATAAGTTATAGTATAAAAAAATGGAAAGAGTTGCCCCGAGACAGATTATGTATGAGAATCAATTACCCCTCGCAATTGAATCTAAATCCCAACGTCGCCTTTTCTACCCTGAAGGTGCTTCAACCTACGGACCACAAGGAAACGCTCAAGGTTTTTCTAATATTATTCGCATTCCTATCAACGCTGATTCGCTCCTTGACGCACAGCATAGTTATTTACAATTTGATATAAAAAATACTACTGGTAATACTGCTGGTTATGATTTTGGTGTTCCAGTTATTAGACGATTGAGGATTGAATCCGCAGGAACTACTCTTGAGGATATAAATAATTACAATAAATTATATGGTTCTGTTCTTCTACCAGCACAAGGTTCTGTAGGTGCTATTAAAGGTGCTAATTTATCAGAGATGGGTATGGTTTCTGCCGCAGGGACTACTGCCCTTTCTGCTGTAGATGCTCAGACTATCGTTGTTCCATCTACTACTGCTGTTAATGATAATGCTACAGCAATTAATCCTGTCGCATCTACCGAGATATTAGCACAAATTAATGCTACAAAAGATGCTATTGTGGCGAGCGTTCATACGGATTTAGCAGATGTTAAAACAAAGGTTGATGCTGGACTTGCTGCTTTAAAGGTAAAATTAGATGCGAGAACTGCTACTAATTCAGGTTTCCTCGGTGCTCACGAGGCAGCTAACGCACACGCCAACAACTCTACTTTAAAAGTAAATGTTCCTTTAGTATCAGGACTCCTAAATATGGAGAAGTATTTGCCGCTTGTAATGATGAATGCTGGACTCGTGTTAGAATTAGAATTAGGACCAGCAGACGACCTCGGTGTTAAAGCAGGAGGTAGTTTGAATTATGAAATATCTAATGTGCGTTATGTCGCTCACCTAATTGATTTACAGCGTGATTTCTATGATAAACTCCGTATGGTTATGGAAGGTTCTGGTGGTGTTCTACAATTAACAGGTTCTACATTTAGGAACTTTTCACAAAATGAACCTGCGGCGGCATCTACTGATTATACTATTAATATTCCTGCTCGTGTTAAATCCATTAAGTCTATCTTCTTTACGATGAATCAATCAGGCGACGATACACATTATAACGTAGGTTCAGCACAACCAAATGGTCTAACTTCTTATCAGTTCAGGGTTGGTAGTGTTCTATATCCACCTCATAAAGTTCAAGCAGGTGCTACAAATAAAGGAGAACCTTATATGGAATTACGTAAAGCATTTGGAACTCTTGGAGATTATCAACACGGCGGTGTTCTATTAGATGGAACTTCTTATTATACTGCTGCTGATAAGGCACTCGCAACCGCAGGACAAGCACCTGTATT
>CEQR01110935.1_pt1 | contig 20055 bp, 18 predicted proteins | sample 530901 | NCBI WGS metagenome assembly CEQR01 (sample SAMEA2621085, study PRJEB7988) | marine metagenome | isolation source: saline water (ENVO:00002010), including | reverse complement strand
AATCTGGATCGAGGAGTCATACTCTAGGTACAAAAGTTGTTGAGGAAAATTTAAATAATATAGAAAAAAATTCTCTAAATCCTGATTGGGTAGAGTGGCTGATGGGATACGATAGAGGTTGGACAGATCTTGATTGTGATAACCCACAACAACACGATGGTTTTATACAAGAGCCAGAAGATATACCAAGAGTTGCAAGAGGAAAAAAAGATCGTGCAAAGCGACTAAAAGGACTAGGCAATGCTGTATTGCCACAAATACCAATGCAAATTGCATTGGCAATCAAAGAAACTAAATTGAAAGAAACAAAATAAAAGGAGAAAGAAAATGGAATACAAAATATTAGATAAATATTCAACTGAGATTAATGAAACGTGTCTCAGAGGGGACATCGAAATCTCTTATGAGAAGTTAGTGACGTTATTTGGTGAGCCCTTTGATTGGGATGGTTACAAAACAGACGGAACATGGGTTTTAAAATTCAGTGATGGACTTATAGCGACAATCTATAATTGGAAGAATGGTAGAAACTATCTTGGCAAATATGGTAAAGACATCAGAGATATATATCATTGGCACATAGGTGGGCACAATGATGAAGTTGTTAAACGTGTTCATATACTTTGTAAAGGAGAATGAAATGATATTAGAGACAACTGCATTGTTATGTTTGAGTGCGAACATCTACTTTGAAGCTCGGGGAGAAGAGGTTGCAGGACAAATAGCTGTAGCTGAAGTAACTTTAAACAGAGTTGCATCTCATGACCATCCAAATGATATTTGTTCTGTTGTTTTAGAGGAAAATAGTCAGGGCTGCCAATTCTCTTGGTGGTGTGATGGGCAATCTGATACTATGACGGATAGGTTTTCTTATCAAAGAGCTAAAGCTATCGCTGAATTAATGTTAAGAAATGGAGAGTACATCTCTGTTGTCGGCGATGAGGTAACACATTATCATAGTAATCAAATTACTCCTTACTGGCAAAGTAACTATGAATTTGTGAGTGAAGTTGGCAATCATGTTTTCTATAGACCTTATAAAGAAAATAGACCCTTGCTCAGACCTAAGAATTTTATTGAATTAATTAGCAAGCATAACGAAAATAAAGAGTAAGTATAAACATGTTTTTTAAAAAGATACATAGAGAACTAGCCAATAAAGAAACAAGAGATGTTTTAGATTATCTTCATTCGTGTTCTAAAGGAGTTCTTATTCTTTTTATATTTTTATACATGTCAGACAAAGACTATCAAGATTTAAAAGATAAAATTAGAAAGAGAATCACATGACAATGAAAAAAGATGCTTTGTATATTACATTAATTATTGTATTTGGTATCGCTGCGTTAGAGTTTTCTTTAAATCAAATAGCTTTATCAACTTTTACTAGATTTTCACCCTAAAATAGGCGAAAATATACCATCGACAGGTTTCTTTATGATTTCTTTCCTGACGATAACGTAAGCAGTGAGAGCGTTATATCCTCTGCAACAAAGGCTTGTGTTTATATTTAATCATTTTCGCATGAGTGACTTTGCAGTGTTAAGACACTTAAAAACCTACTCCCTACAAGTGACTCCAACTCAGTTGTAGGGAGGACTACTTACATTTAAAATTTAAGAAAGGAATTGTAATGAAAAAGATTACAAACAAAAGTAATTTCTATACACTTGTACAACACTATAAAGAATCTCATGATTTTAAAAAACTTAGAGACACTACAAAACGAGACTATCAAGTCAATCTTAATCGAGCATTAATTACAAAAGTAAATGATAAAACGATTGCTAATTACAAATTAAACGAGTTATCTCGCTCTGTTTTTAAACAAGGCTATGATGAATGGTTAAATAAAGGCATTAGAACAGCCAACTATACACTTTCTGTGCTTCAAAAGGTATTCAATTATGGTAAAGAGTTAGAATTGATTACTGATAATCCAACGATGGGCATTACAAGGGTCAAAGAAACAAATCGAAAGGTAATTTGGACGCCAGAACAAGTAAAAATCTTCTTAGATCATGCTTATAAAGACTGGAAGACAGTAAATATAGGTTTAATCGTGCATATGGCGTATTCTTTTGGGCAACGCATAGGAGATATACGAGAATTGCAATGGTCAAACATAGATTTTGAAAAAGAACAATTAAATTTAGAACAATCTAAAAGAAGAGCAAAAGTTCATCTACCAATTTACGATAAAAATCTTATGAAAATGCTATGGGAACAAGTAGAGAGGTTTGGAGAAATAACAAAGTATGTTGCACCCTCTCTTGTACAGAACAGTTCTGGTTATAAACCCTACACAAAACAAGAAATATCCCGACATGTTAATAGAATTAAGAGAGAGTGTAACTTGCCTCCAGAGTTATACGCATCTGATATGAGAAGGACTGCTGTTACTGAGATGGTTGAATCTGGAAAGGATATAGCTTCTATTATGAGTGTTTCTGGTCATCAGAATCCTAGTTCCTTAAAACCTTATCTCAAACACACACTAAAATCTGCTTTAGTTGCCTTATCCGACAGAAAAACCCTGTGGTAGTTTTATCACTACATAAAATTATTTACAAATAGACCCCTTTACAAATTAAATTTAATTTTTTAATTACCCCGAAGGGGTCTTGTTAACATTAAATGGAACATAAAATGAATATCTTAACATTTATTGAAGATCTAACATTAAATGAATCAGAAAATGTTAGAGTAAATTGTCCTTCTTGTGGAGGTAGAAGAACTTTAACGGCAATAAAGATGGATGGTACAATAATTTTTAATTGTTATAGAGTAAGTTGTAACATAAAAGGTGCTGTAAAAGCGGGCTATACAAGACAAGATTTAGAATTTATTCTCAAGAAAAGAAGTCCATCAGATCTAGAAAACAAATCAGACATCTTTATGTATCCTGAGTATGTTTCTTATGACATAGATAACTCTCTCATGGATGCTTTTATTACGAAATGGGGTCTTGATGAAGTATCTTTATCTTACGATGTCAAAGACAAAAGAGCTGTGTTTCCTATTCGTAATGATTCTGGTATTTTAATTGATGCGATTGGTCGTACTTTGAATAATGGATATCCAAAATGGTTGAGATATGGTTCAAATGCAGACTATTATATTTCAAGAAAGGACAATAACACTGTTGTAGTTGTTGAAGACATACTTAGTGCAATCATAATTTCTAAAATCTGTAATGTGAATGGCATGGCCCTTTTGGGAACAAATCTTTCCGAGAAAACTAAGTATAAATTAAAAGAATATAAAAAGGTATTAATTGCCTTAGATCCAGATGCAAAAAAGAAAACAATTAAATACACCAAGGAACTTAAAGCTGAACATCCTTGTGTATTTGCAGTGTCTTTAAAAGATGATCTTAAATATAAAGTAGAGGAGGATATAATAAAAGTTAGTCACTTACTCTGACTATGATGCTGGTGAGAGGGTCAGAGCAAGTGATAAGTATTTGTACAACATATAAAAAAATAAAGCAAGATTGGGGACTAACATGGAACTAACATTACTTAAATCACTAATGAATAAAGATTTCTACGAAAGTTATAAAAGTAAACATTTAAATAGTTTATTTACTAATAATATAAAAAGAATAAAAATTACATTAGATCAAGCAATGTCTAAGTATAATAAATCTATTACAACAAAAGAGTTAGAAGGTCTTTTCTTCTCAAACAATCCTACAATCACAACTTCTAACAAAGAACTATTTCAAAACTTGTTTTATAAATTAGATAAGGAACAACTTATGACTCCTGAAGTTACGAAGGATGTTTTATCTAATTTGTTTAGGCAAAGTTTGGGTGAGCAAATCAGTAATCTAGGCTTTGATTATTTGAATGGTACTGTTGAAACGCTCGAGCCTTTAAGAAATCTAATTGAAACCCATAATGATGACTTCATGCCTTCAATGAATATTGAATGGGAAGATATTTCGTTAGATACAATAGCTAAACTAAATAGCTTAGAGACACAATGGAAGTTTAATATTCCATCGTTAAGTAAAAGGATTGAAGGAATTAATAAAGGTCATTTAATAATTATCGGTGCTAGACCTAACATGGGCAAAACCAGTTTTCATGCTAGTTTGATTGCTTCTCCTGGGGGGTTTGCTCACCAAGGTGCAAAGTGTTTAATTTTAACAAATGAAGAAGCGTATTATCGAGTTGTTCAAAGATACATATCTGCTGCCAATAATGAAAAATGGGAGACAATAGAAAAGGATACAGATAGCTACAAAGAAAAGTATGCTTCTGTAAAAGCTAATATACATTTTAAAGACTCGACAGGTAATGATCTAGCTTGGGTTGAACAAGTTGTAAAATCAGAAAAACCAGACGTTGTAGTTTTAGATATGGGGGATAAGTTTGCTACCAAAACTTCCGACAAATCTGATGTCTACTTAAAAGACGCAGCGATCCATGCAAGGAATATTGGAAAACAGTATGGTTGTGCAATCATCTGGATGTCTCAGTTATCGGCAGAAGCAGAGGGTCGCTCTTATTCCTTAAACCAATCTATGTTAGAAGGATCAAAAACAGGTAAAGCTGCTGAGGCGGATCTTATGATTCTTATAGGTAAAAGAGAAGACGCTACCGAAGACGATGAGCAAAGTCCAATTAGATACCTTATTATAGCTAAAAACAAATTGAAAGGAGGATGGCATGGCAATATTACAGTAAATTTAGACGGAGAAACTTCAAGATATACAGCATAGAGGTGAGAGTATGCGAATAGTATTAGATGTTGAGAACACAACAATAAAAAAACATAATAAATTACATTTAGATCCTTTTGAAAATTCAAACACATTGACGATGGTTGGAGTTGTTAATGTAGATAAACCCAACGATTATAAAATATTTACTTTTGATCATGATGAAATAGAGAAACCAGATGATCCACAGGAACTTCAATCTATTCTAGATAAAACAACGCTTTTAATTATGCACAATGCACAACATGATCTTCAGTGGCTCTGGTGTTGTGGTTTTAAGTATAATGGAGAAATATTTGATACAATGCTCTGTGAGTATGTGTTACTCAGAGGATTAAAACAACCTTTGTCCTTGGCAGAATGTTCTAAAAGATATGAGTTAGATCAAAAGAAAGACACACTAAAAACTTACTTTGAGAAAGGGTACACGACTAAACAGATTCCTTATTTAGAACTTTGTGAGTATCTAGAATACGATTTAAAAATTACTAAAGATTTGTACATATGTTTAACTCAAGAGTTGGAAACTGAGAGAAGTTTACCTTTAAAAAATATAATAGATATCACAAATAATGTTTGTAAGGTTTTGACTAAGATGTACATCAATGGTTTTAAAGTTGATATGGATGTTCTTAAAGAAGTTAAAAGTGAGTTTGAGAAAGAGCGATCTGAGATACTAGAGTGGCTACATAAAAAGATAAAAGAGGTCATGGGAGATACTCCTTTAAACTTAAATTCACCAGAACAAGTTTCACAAATAGTTTTTTCAAGAAAGATTAATAGTAAAAAATCATGGGGTGAAGATTTATTTAGGAAATGTAGAGAAACTCCTTGGAGTCAAAATCAAACTTTAAGAAACATCATAAATGAAAATTCAACAGTAATGTATAAGACAAAAGCGTCCATTTGTGACATTTGTAAAGGAGCTAAGTTTGTCTACAAAGTTAGAAAAGATGGATCTAAGTTTAAAAAACCTAACAAGTGTAAAAATTGTGATGCTTTGGGCTATACTTTAGAAAAACTGGATGAAGTAGCAGGTTTAAAATTTACACCTGTAAATAAAAAATGGGTGTCTGCTTCTGGATTTAATACATCAAAAGATATTTTAGAACTTTTAGAAACTAAAGCTAAAATTATAAATAATAAATTAGCTGAAGAGTTCTTAAATAAACTTAGAAGATACTCCGCTTTAGAAAGTTACTTAAATACTTATCTAAAATCTATAGAACTTTTTACAAAGGATGACGGATACCTACACGTTGGACTGACTCAACATATTACTGCGACTGGCAGATTTAGTGGAAGGCAGCCTAATATGCAGAATATGCCAAGGGGTGGTACGTTTCCAGTAAAAAAAGTTTTTGTTTCAAGGTTTGAAGATGGAAAGATTCTTGAAGCAGACTTTGCTCAGCTCGAATTTCGAGTGGCTGCCTTTTTAAGCCAAGACAAAGTAGCTATTAAAGAAATAGAAACAGGCTTTGATGTGCATTCATATACAGCTAAATTTCTTACAAATGCAGGTCAACCAACGAATCGAGGACAAGCAAAAAGCAGAACATTTTCACCTCTCTTTGGTTCGAGTCCCTTTGGGAAAACTGAGGCAGACGCTGCTTACATAAGACATTTTCAAGAGAAGTATCAAGGCATTTCAAAGTGGCACAAAGAATTGGGAGACACTGCCTTGTCTAAATCTTTTATAACTACACCTTCAGGGCGACAGTTTTCTTTCCCCGACATTAAAAGGAAGGTGGATGGAACGCCTACGCATTTTACAAGAATTAAAAACTACCCTGTTCAATCTCTGGCTTCAGCGGATTTAATACAGATATGTTTAATAGAATTGGATTTACAACTTGACAACTGTAAAAGTTGTATTGTAAATTCGGTACACGACAGTTTGGTTGTTGATGTGAGTCCTTGCGAGGATCAAAAAGTGAGAGATGCAGTCGAATCTATAAATCAAAATCTGCCCGACTTGATCCTGAAATACCTTCGGGTTCACTTCAACGTACCATTACTTTTAGAAACAAAAATTGGATATAATTGGTTAGAATTAAAGGAAATTTAAATGACAAACTTAGTTACAAAAAATACAAAACAAGAATTAGAAGAATTAGAAAAACTTTCACATATGATTACTTTAGAGGTAGATCCTTCAGCTGCAGTACAAAATGATATTGTAAGACTTCCAAGAACGAAATTACTTAGTAAACCTGTTTCATATGAGCTTGAAGTCGAAGGTAAAATAATTAAAAGTGTTGTAGCAGAGCCAGGATGGTTCTCTATATTTAATTTTAATGATCAGATGACTTGTTACGTTAAAGATTTTAAATTACAAATCTACAATGTTCAATACTCTTATCAACGTTACTATGCACAAAAGAAGGATTCTAAGATTCCATTTAATAGAGAAAAAAATGTTTACAGAAAAACACTTCTGATGGGTAATGATACTAAAGATCGGATTGATACGTTTGGTGGATTTAATAATGGTGTAAAGAAACTAGGTTTTGATTCAAACTATAACAGTCTTAGTGACGATCAAAAAGAAGCAAAAAAAGCAAATAGTAGACAGATTCATATTTATGGAATTGCAACTTGTGATAATATTTTAGATCAAGAAAATAATAGTGTCGTTTACAGAGATGGGGTTTGGTGTAGAAAAGACGCAGATGATAATTCGCCAACACAATTAGCTATGTGTTTTGAAACTGCACAAGCCACAAGCGTCAAAAAGTTAGACAATTTAGTTAGAACGACTACAAAGAAAACAGGTAAGCATAGGATGCTTCCTGGCTATACACTAACAATGAAATCAGAACTTTACAAAAAAGATATCTCTTTCCATGCAGTCGAGCCTTCTATATCTGATTTTAAAGACTTTGAACTTACAGATGAGTTCAAATTAAATTCTTCTTTATTTTTTAAACACATAACTCAAACAAATGATTACATTAGTTCTGAACATAAAAAGTATGAGGGAACTCTTAAAGAAGAGCTTGTATCAGAAGAAAGTAAGAATAAAACTGAAGAGTTCATAGAAACGGATGGAATTGAGAGTTAGGAGTAATCCTAATGGAACATTTTGAAGCTGAATTAAGCATCCATGATTTCTTAGAAAAATGTTCAAAAGGTGAAAGGTCTATGTCAATCGAAAACATAGACCTAATCACTGAGGACATCAAGAAATCTTTAATCAAACAATTTCAACAAACAAAAAGAGAAGACTTTAAACTTCGAATGTCAAACATTGGAAGACCTACATGCCAGTTATGGTATGAAAAAAATAAACCTGAAGTTGCTGAAGGTTTCCCCTCATATTTTGTTTTAAATATGTTACTAGGAGATTTGATTGAGGCGGTATTTAAAGGAGTCATGAGAGAAGCTAAAGTAGATTTTAAAGATTCTGATAAGGTTTCATTGAAATTAAAAGACCATGAAGTTCCAGGTGAGTATGATTTAACTATGAACAATGTTGTAGATGATATTAAATCTGCATCCCCTTGGTCTTTTAATAATAAGTTTAATTCATTTGATTCTTTAAACGATAAAGATGGTTTTGGATATGTTTCTCAACTTGTTGGCTATGCAAAAGCTCTTAACGTTGAGCCAGGTGGATGGTGGGTTATAAATAAAGCAAGTGGTGATTTTAAGTATGTTCAAGCTGAAGGTGTAGATACAGAAGCTGTAATGAATAATATTAAAACAACAGTAGACTACATCACAAACGACAAACCTTTTATAAAATGTTTTGAGGATGTTCCTGAGACCTACAGAGGTGTACCTAGTGGTAATTATATTTTACCCAAAGAATGCACCTTCTGTAGGTTTAAAAAAGATTGTTGGGATAATTTGCAGGAGTTGCCTTCGAAAGTATCGAAAGCAAAAGAGTTACCCATCGTTTACTACACAAAGGTAGCAGAGGAAAATGAGCAGAATAATAAAACACAATCGAGCGAGATATAGATCTGGTCTAGAAAAAAGCGTTGCATCATTTCTAAGAGAACGTAAACGAAAAGTTCGTTATGAAGCTCTTAAAATAGAATGGGAGGACTTACGTTATCGACTTTACACACCAGATTTTGTTTTAGATAATGGTATCATTATAGAAACAAAAGGTTTCTTTGATAGCGAAGATAGATATAAACACTTAGAAATAAAAAAACAACATCCCGAACTAGACATTAGATTTATATTTAGTAATGTAAATAGTAAACTATATAAAGGTTCTAAAACCACTTATGCGGATTGGTGTGATAAAAAAGGTTTTTTATATGCACATCGAGTGATCCCCATGAAATGGTTAACCATTAAAGGTAAACAATTAAAATTAACTACAGTTAAACTAAAAACAAAAAGGAGAAAATACGATGGATGAGAAAAGAAAAAGAGAGATTGTACACAACTTACGAACAGATATGTTAATCAATGCAATAAAAAATGATCCAGGCTTTCATGAAGTTGCATTTGCTTTACTAGAAACCTTTAATAGTTGTGAGAATATAACTGTAGATGATATAAAAAAAGTTAAAAATGCAGAATGGGTAGATATTGAAGACCTTTTAAACTTCGATGAAGAAGAAGAAAAACAATATAACGATTTTATTTCTAATAAAAATTATAGAATGGTCATGAATAATGACAAAAACTTTGATGAGAATAGCAAATCCGCATTAGATGCAAAAAAAATGTTGGATGATGTCGTTAGAAAAAATAAAAAAATATGAAAATTTTATCTCATAACGAATACTGTGCAATGTGCGATCATGTTTTAGATGATGATTTAAGTTGTCCTGAGTGTGAAATATGTAGCTCAAATGCAACAGGTAAAAAAAAGATTACTTCAAAAGGTGGATCAACTGATTACTATAAACTACCTCCTACTGCTACAGAACTGAAACATTTAATTAGTTATAAAAACATGAGTTTTGCTAGAGGAAATATCTTCAAAGCATGTTATCGATTAGGTGAAAAAAAAGGTGTCGATCTCGAATACGATCTTCAGAAGATTAAATTCTTTATTGAAGATCTTATTGAGATGAATAAAAAAAACGAAAAGATCTAATAAATACGTTTACTAATTAAATTATTTATTTTAGTTTAATGGTTCGTAAAAATAACAATAAATCGAGCAAAAAGGTACTACAACATGAATAAAAATTTACTACCCTCTGACTATCAAAACTTCATCGCTGTTTCTCGCTATGCTAAGTGGTTAGATAATGAAAAAAGAAGAGAAACATGGGATGAAACAGTATCAAGATATATGGACTATATATGTTCTAAAGTAACTCTCTCTCAGAAGGACAGAGAAGACCTCTACGAGGCTATATTGACTCTTCAGGTTGTACCATCCATGCGAGCCTTAATGACTGCTGGAAAAGCATTAGAGAGGGACAATACAGCAGGATATAATTGTTGTTATGTTCCAGTCAATGATGTGCGTGTGTTTGATGAAACGATGTACATATTATTATGTGGAACAGGAGTTGGATTTTCAGTTGAGTATGACTATGTAAAAGCATTACCTAAAGTTCCTAATGAACTTATTGAAAGCTCAATGAATATAGTCGTAGACGATTCAAAAGAAGGGTGGGCTGTAGCTTTTAGAGAATTTATTGAAAACTTATATGAAGGTAAAATACTCAGATATGATCTAAGTCAGATTCGTCCCAAAGGTGCTAGGTTAAAAACATTTGGTGGAAGAGCAAGTGGACCAGAACCTTTAGCTTCTTTATTTGAGTTTACTAAAGATTTATTTATTAAGAATAAAGGCAAACAACTATCTGCTTACGATTGTCATTGTTTGATGTGTAAGATCGGGCAAGTTGTTGTCGTAGGTGGTGTAAGAAGAAGTGCCATGATTTCATTATCTGAACTTGATGATATTGAAATGAGAGACGCAAAGTCTGGAGAGTTTTGGATAGATAAATCTTATTTAAATTTATCAAATAATTCCGTTGTATACAAAACGGAAAGAGATGATGATAAGTCTGCAAGACCAGATGCTGAAACTTTCATGAGTGAATTTACTGCTTTAATTAGATCAAGAGCAGGAGAAAGAGGAATATTCAATCGGTTCTCCGCCAAGAATCAAGCAAAGAAAACAGGAAGAAGAGAATACTTACATGAATTTGGTTGTAATCCTTGTAGTGAAGTTATCTTGCGTCCATATCAGTTCTGTAATTTATCTGAAGTAGTTATTCGAGCAACAGATAATTTAGAATCATTAAAAAGAAAAGTAAGACTTGCAACCATCTTAGGCACAGCACAATCTACCTTAACTAACTTTCCTTATCTTCGTGACATTTGGAAGAAGAATACAGAAGAAGAAAGATTATTAGGAGTATCGCTAACTGGTATAATGGATAATACGTTAACGAATGGTAAGAATGAACATTTAAGAAATATATTAAAAGCTTTGAAAACAGAAGCAATAAATACAAACAAAGAGTACGCAGACAAGCTAGGTATACAACAGTCCACTTCGATTACTTGTGTCAAGCCCTCTGGTACTGTCTCGCAACTTTGCGATAGTGCAAGCGGCATACATGCAAGGCATAGTAAATACTATATTCGCACAATCCGAGGAGACAATAATGATGCATTAACTAAACTTCTAATTGAAGAAGGTGTTCCCTATGAGTCTTGTGTTCATCAACCCGAAAGCACCACTATCTTTAGTTTTCCCGTCAAGTCACCAGATAACTGCGTTACACGAAATGACATGTCTGCACTCGATCAATTACTAATGTGGAAGATATATCAAGAAGAATGGTGCGAGCATAAACCGAGTTGTACTGTTTCAGTTCGAGATGAAGAATGGGTAGATGTAGCATCTTTTGTATATAAATATTTTGATGATATCTCTGGTATATCTTTTTTACCTACAGATGATAATGTATATCCTCAAGCTCCTTATCAAGAGATAAACGAAGAACAATATAAAGAAGCCCATGCAAAAATGCCAAAAGAAATAACATGGACAAATCTTACTAAGTTTGAATTAGAAGATACAACAGCAGGTGTACAAACGTTTGCTTGTAGTGGAGATGCTTGTGAAGTGGTTGACATTGAATCATAAATCTTTATGATAGGAGACAGTAGTTAGTTGACTACATGCCCTGAGTAAATAACTGAGAGTCTATAGTGTTTATCCTTCGCTTATATGACTCTCTTTTTTTTTTAATTTATTTACTCTAATAATTTTATTCTTTTATCTGCTTTTTTCATAGCTTCTATAAACTTTTTAGTCATTGTGATCTCGTTTATAAGCTGTGGACTATCTGTGGGACTTTTATTGTTTTTTCGTATGTCTAACAATATACTACGCATATCAAACTCTCGTCTTTCGTATTCTTTCTGTTGATATTCTCCGTTAGGATCATAGAGAGGATAACCCTCAAAAGGCTCCTCTGTATATTCATCATTAAGTCTTTTTAGGGATTTATAATAATTATACACGTTATTATCACTTTTTGAATTGTAAAGCTCCTCAAACTTACCTCTTAAATATATTAGTAGTTGCCAATCAGAAACATTTTGTGTTTTTACGTTATCTGAAAACTTAACTTCTTGAAGAGCCTTGTCCATTTCATTATTCAAATTCTCTCGAATCTTTGCTTTCTTCTTTTTTATCTTGCTTATTATATAATTCCTTCTATCGTTATCGTTTATTAAGTCGTTATAATATATAGGTCGAGCATACTTGTTTTTAACAGCTAACGCATTAGTAGGTATCTTATTTCCTATAATCGCTTCCATTTCATCTGGAAAGCTTTGAGACATACTTCTCGCAACAACAACTTTCATGAATTTATTTTCAAACTCATAGTCTCTAAACTGTTCAAATTCATCAATTTGAAGACGAGACATTTCTTTTTGTAATGTACTCTTAGCATTAACAACACCTAAACCCCCAATTTGTTTGTAAAAAAGAGGATTGTCTACTTGTAAAGGATATTTGTTAAAAGGAGTGTACAAAGGACTGTCGTACATATTTTGACCAGGAACTCCTTTACTTTTATACTTATCATTAATTTCTTGATCATCAACAACAAATTCTGGAGCATCTCTTCCATAATCAAAAAATCCAAAATCAGGAAGAAATCTAGCAGCTCTTTTCAAGCTAGACTCAGAAAACTTAACCCCTAAAAACTCAAATATGTTGCCTTCATAATCAGAAGTGTCAGGGATCATGGCGGACCTTGGATCAAATTGACCTACAATGTCTTTTAATATAGCAGCAGGATAAGTAAAGGATGCTAACACATCAAAGCCATACTCTACTAATTTTTTATAGTCTCCTCTAATAGCATACCTAGATATTTTTGCTACTGGGTTTGATACTCTTAAATCTGTTCCAACATAAGTTTTTGATACTTCCTTTGTAAATTTAGGAAGATCAACTTCTTTGCCAGAATATAATCTATATATAAAATCTCCAACCAAAAAATGAAGAGCTAAAGGACCTAGTATGGGTGCTATATTGCCAGTTTTTCCTGTTTTTTCTATAGGATATTCGTTCCAATTATAGCCTTGGTCTGCTTTATGATAAGCAAATAAAAAACCTCCAGCTAAAGCTATCGTACCCGCTATAGCTTTACCAAAGTTTTCAGCATCCGAATACTTAGAAATAGCTTTGAACATAGGTTCCCCAGTAAAAGGATCGATTGTTTCATATCTATATTTATCGTTAGGGTATATAGTCTGTGGTCTAAAATCTACCCGTTTGCTTATTTGTCCTTTAACTAAAAAAGGAATAGGTATATAATCATTAATAAATTTAGCTTGCGATAAAACAAATCTTGGAAAAGGTATTGCTAGAGTGCCTATAATTGTAGACTTCCAATAGTTTATAGCCGTATTTATCTTCTTACTAGAAGGGACTTCTCCATATAATCCAAACTGAGTTTGAAAAGATTTATTATAGGCTTCATCAACTGACTTTAAAAAAACTCTTTCGTCAACTTGATTAGCTGTGCCTCTTTGCATAACTTCAAAAATGTTTCTACCTACAACGTCTGCATTAGGTGCGGCTTTGAGTCTTCGATTTAGATTACCCATTAACACAGCCCTTTTAAACTGATGGTCACTAAATTGATTTAGAACATTAAGTTTTGTAGCTACATTTAATAGCTTGGAGTTAGAAGTCATTTCACTTTCAATCAATCCTCGACTATTAAATAAATAGTTTAACTCTTTAGCGTAGGGCTGTTGAAGTAGAGCCTGCATTGCTTCCGCTTCAGATCGGTTAATAGTTAAACTTTTTACTACGTCAAATGATCCATCAAAAATATTAAATCTTTCAACTAAAGACATATCCTTTGCTGTTCTAACAATAGGTTGTCCGCTAACTTGTTTTTCTATTTCTTCTCTTACTGTTCCTGTTGACATTAATCGGTAAACATTTGCAGCAGTGTAATCAAGTGAATCAAGCCCAACATAAATACCACCAAAAATAGTATTACGGGCAGTTGTTGCTATTTGAGTCGTCATAAAAGCAATTCTAGAGTCAGAAAGAGCTCTAAGAAAATCATAAGCTTTTCTATAAGTTACTCCTTTATCTAAATACTTTTCATATTGATTTTGTTGATCTTTGGCTTCATCTACTATTCTTTGAGAACTTATAGGACTAAAAGGAGATGTTTCAGGTTCAAAAAGTTTTTCTAAACTTGTTGTTAATTTTGCTAATTGATCTCTACGATCTATGTTAGCTAATTGTGAAGCTATTTGTAATTTTTTACCTGCTTCAGAAAACTCAGCAGCGAATAAAGATGAAAACTCTGTATCAGATAGTTTATACTTTGTTTTTAAATCTTGAATTAATTTAACTCCAGCATTGTATTGATTTGAAGGTCTGCCTGGTTTCTTTCTCTTCAAAGTCTTTTTTACGTTATCTGAAGAAGGTATCCCATATCTAATTGCATCGGCTAATTTTTCTGTAATTCGTAAGTCTATCGAAGGCTCATCATAAATACTGGCAAATTCAAAATCTGTTAGATTATACTTTTGAGTTATTTGTTTAGCCTCATCTAGTTTTTCTGCATCTTTTACAGTAAAGTTAATAGGCTTTTCACCTTTTTTAAGTTGTCTATTCTTTTGTAAAACTTTTCCTTCAGCATTTTTTATTGTCAGTCTTAACTTAGCCAAATCTTCTTTGCCAACTCTAGGGACAGGACTGATATACTGCACATCGACATCTAAAGTTTTAACTAAGTCCATTCCTGCTGCCGCAATTCTCTTTAGGGTATCAACATCAAATCCACCTACAACTTCAGAGTTGTCTCTTGTTTCTTCACTTAACAAATTATAGATTTTTAAATTTTGACCTTTTTGTACTAAGTCTTTATTCAACGGCTTTTTGCTTTTATCTATAAATGATAATCTCTTACTAATTTCTTTAAAGACTGCATCTTGACTTACTTGACCTTCTTTTGTTTTAAGTTTTTTAGTTATTTTAATATCTTTGATAACTTGATTCGCAGCTGCATTTGCATCTTTATACACAGCCTTTTGTGTTTTGATGCCTTTTTGAACTGCATCAAATATTCTCATAGCTTCATCTTCTCTACTTCTATTGATATTAATCCTTGTAAAAGGGAGATTGAAGGTAGGCATTTTACCCAAACCATATACTGTTGTAGCACCCACAGCAGACTGCAATGCGGCTCTTTTTGCAACATTTGCCATGCTAAACTTGTAATCTTTATTTACATTTTCTGCTATTCTAGCTTTTGTAAATTCATCAATCGTACCTGTAGCAGCTCCAAGTGCTGCGTCAACTCCTGCTACAACAGCAGTTTCTTTTAAGAGTTTCTTTTGTACTATTTTTTTAAGTTCTTTTTTTGCTTGATTAATTGCCGCTTTTTTACCTACTGTCTTTCCCGCTTGAACGGCAGCCGTACCCAAACCAAAAGTACCTAAACCTACTGCCGCACTGGCAATGTTAGCAGGGTCTGTTAAAAATCCTTCCGCATAATCTGTTATCTTTTCAAATGAAAAGCCTTCTTGTTCCCCTTGATTGGTGAAAGCTTCATATAAACGACTGTAAGCCTCTTTTTCAGCATCTGTATTCTTTTCATCTTTTAAAAAGTTAAAGTCTTTAGTTATTGTTACGATATTTTGTGCCCCTCCCATACCAACTCTAAAGTGTTCATTCACTTCACCTATAATATCGTCTAAATCCATTTTCTCTAATTCGTCTTGTGTATACCCTTTACGTTGAGATTTTAAAAAGGTATACATATCTAGTAGCATATTTGTATTGTCTCTAGCTGCTTCAGCAAAAGTCCTATCTTTTAAAGTATCACTGTTCGCTTGATAATACAGTTTTTCGTTTATTACAGCCATTTTTAACCTCTTCTGCTCATAAGACCACCAGTATTGAACATTCCTTTAGGGTTACCATTTGAAGAATGTGTGTCTCCAAAGTATTTATCCCATAATTTTCTTTCTTCCGTAGTAGAGAAAATGGATTTACTTGAGGGCTTTCTAGGAACTGGTTCCTTTTTATAATCTTTATTAGAAATAATTTCTTTATACTCTTTTTCTTTTTTAAGATACTCTTCAGTTTTAGATTTCTCCTTAGGTTGTTTTTTATTTTTAAGATAAATGTCATACAATTCACGCACTTTTTCATTTTTTTGTGCAAATTCCTTCACTTTATCCTCGCCATGTGTTTCAATAAATTGCTCCATACTCTTACTTATATTTATAAAAGGCTTGCTTTGTAAAAACTCTTGTATTATCTCTTCTATTATCTCTTCATCTGTCTTAGTAGTTTTTTCTGGTTTTTTCATAGATTGTGCTAATATCTTGTAAGCCGTGCCTAATTTCGTGCCTGGCGTTGTACCTGCGTATGTATCTACAAATTCTTTAATGTTTTCGTCTGTCCCTAAAAGTTTTTTAACTTTACGCACAGTTTCAGTAACGGAATCTTTTGCAGAAAGTTCAGAAATATATGAAGCATTGGACCAATTTTTATCTGTAAGGTTATTATTAGAAAAGTTTTGTATAAGTTCTTCTAGGAGTTTAGTTGTGTCATCTCCTGGGGGTTCAGTTGTTGTGATTACTTCCTTAGGAGTTCCTAAATAAGAGTCATTAACTTGCTGAAGACCTTGTTTTAAAGCGTCAGTCAAACCATCACTAGTTTGTGCGAAGGTTTTTTGCGGAATAGAATTTTCTAAAAACTTTTTATTTTCTTTTGAAAACTCAGTTATTACTTCTTTTACTTTATCAGAAAGGTCATTTATTACCTTACGATCAAAATCATCGTCTCTCTGTCCTTTAAACTCCCTATTTATAAGAAGATACTGGTATGTTACTGCATTAAAAATACTATCTTTAAGTAAAACCACTGCATCTTTATACGCTTCTGCGTTAGTCCCTTCTAGGTTCAATCCACTTAGTAGTTCAATAGACTCAATATCTCCGTCAGATGTCATTCTTAAATCTTTTAAAACACCAGGTGCTACAATCTTTAGTGCTTGCGATACAGTTGATTGAAATAGTTTTCGTTCTTTCAACATATCTTTTTGCATAATAAATTCTTCACTTTTCTGTGTACCAATACTCGATATTCCTTCACCTGTTATTTGATCAAAGCCTTGTATTGTGCCTTTGTCTCTTCCAATACCTGCAATCACATCATTTACTGGCAGTCCTAAAATACTTGCCGTTTCTAAATAATCTTCTGCACTTTGTTGAGGATTTAAAGCAAAACCTGCCATAATTAAATTTTTACCGAAAGTGTTATCGTTTTTAGGTTCTGGATCTTGTTCAATCTTTTGTTGAGTTAAGCCGTACAATTCACTTAAACCACTTTTTAAACCTGCTTCATAATTAAAACCATTTAAAGAAACAATCTGTTGAAGATCGATATTATCTATAGGTGTTTTTTGTAAAGCAGATTTGGTAGTAAGAGCTCTTAACTCATCTAAAGTGATACCCGCTTTTCCTCCAGCAACAGCTAAAAAAAATTCATCTGGTAAATCCCCATTCACATTTGCTCGAATATCTTGGATAAGTCCCATACTTTGATTGACTTTATTCAGTTTATCTAAACGAGCAGGAATACCCACTTGTTTAGCTAATCTCATTTCTTCAGAAATGTATTTATTTCTAGTTTCAGTTCTCTCTTTAATACCTCTAGCCAGTTCGTTAGCAAGTCCAACTGCAAAACTCATATTACTTTTCCTTTCTCATTAAACCTTTACGAGGAGTGTCTAAATCCCCCTCAGAAATAGACTCAGAGCTTAATTCAATATCATTGTCTTCTGGAGGTATAATGTCCCCTTCTTCTTCTAATGTTTCTTTAATGTTTTCAATTAAAGATAAACCAGTATCTTGTTTAATTTTTTTAGCTGACAAACCTTTTAACTCAGCATTCAACTGTGCTATCAACCTAGTATTTTCCTTCTCCTTCATTGCTTGAGGAGTCTCCTCTAATTGTTCTGTACTTTCGATATATTCTAAATTTAAAACATCTGCTAAAGCCTTTATGTACTCTGTAAGCAAAGGCATCAACAAAATTTGAACATCTATGTTATGTCTACCTTTCATCACTCCATTTAGTGTTAAGGTTTCTACGACAATATCTAAAGGAACACCTATATCTAATAATAAGAATATATCATCTTTAACTTCTTTTTTTTGCATTTCTAATAAATAATCATCTAAGGCATCCTCAAGTAAATCAAACTTAGGAGGGTTTTCCCATGCATATCCTCCTAAATCTTTAGTTAAAGATTCTCCAGGAATTGGTGCGTTAAAGTTAAACATTTATATATTCCTTTCTATAAAATCATTATATTTATTTAAGACAGAATAAACTTTTGTAGAGGATCCGTCTTTTGGTACACTAGACGTAGATATTAGTCTTTGTGATGGTCTAAAAGAAAACATAATGTTATTATCCTTATCTCTATATTCATATGTCACTGGTGTGTTAAATTTATTGTTCTCACCCACCATTTTAACAAAAGCTATTTGTTTTGATTTCGGATTAAGTAAATTATATTCAGCAGCTCTTCTCACAGCTAAACCTGAAGAAGTAGTTTTAACTTTTGCTCCTGGTTCTGTTACTGATATTACATCTAATAATTGTCTACCCATTTCTGCCCTATCTCCTTTTAATAAAGCCTTTTCATATTTAGGCATTCTTGCAAAGCTTCCATTATTAGCATAAGTACTTAATATAGATACTTTCTCATTTCTACTAAAATCATCATAAGAAATGCCTTTTTTACTACTAAAATACTTTTTTATCATTTCTTTTTCTAAAGTATCATAAAATCTAATTGCATACTCAAGATCTGTCTCGACATCCTTTTTAATTATATTTTTTCTAATAGCAGTCTTCTTTAAAATACCATATGGTAAAGTTTCTTTTCCAGTAACATTGTCTCCACCTAAGTTTCCTTCAAACTCTTCAAAAAAAGATACAGCATAATTTATGAATTTTATTGGAGGAATTTTTTCTTTTTTCTCAACAGGCATATCTAAATTTTCTTTTGAAGTTGAATCTAAGTTTAAAGGAGGAACTTCATAAGTGTCTGTGGAGGTTACTGTAGAGCCTTGTTTATTCTCCTCTGGTGTATTTACTTCTTTTAACATACGTTCTATTTCAAGATCGGTTTCAGTAGGTTGCACATTTACTATGTTACTACTAAAATATTCCATGTCATCTTGAATTTTGTTAGCATTATTGCGTACTTTTTGTTTATATTCAATTTGCCTAGTAACAGAATCTTTAAATATTTTTCCTACCACATCAGTAATAAACCCCATATTAGAGTCTTCTTTAACTGGCAAAGGGTCAGGCGGCGGTAGATATTGTTGTTTTAAGTCTCTTATAATTTTCTGAAAATTAAACTTTTTAGGAGTCTTTTTTATTTGATTCATAAGACCCTTTTTAGGTGGCTTAATTTCTTCAAAGTCTTGGCGACTTGCACCTTTAACATACTCTATAAAATTTGATTTTAAATTTTCCATTTATGAACCTATACTGGGAATAAACTTTTTAATATGTCTGTATTACCAAAGAAACCATTAATAATTGCACCAAGTAGTGTTCCTGAAGCCATTGTTTTTACACCTTTATTCTCCATACTAGCTAATAGTAATTCATGAGCAAATTGATCTTTTGTTGCAGCTGTTGTAAATGCGAAGTTCATTATATCTCGATTACGTTGCCAAAGATTATCATAAGCTCTCATTTCTAGATTTGCTTGATTTTGTGCGGCTATTTGTTGGCTCGCATTAGTTGTAGCGTTGTTTGTTGTTGTCACCGCTCTTCTCCAGTTTGCATTAGATTCTGCAAT
>CEQR01110936.1_pt1 | contig 20655 bp, 23 predicted proteins | sample 530901 | NCBI WGS metagenome assembly CEQR01 (sample SAMEA2621085, study PRJEB7988) | marine metagenome | isolation source: saline water (ENVO:00002010), including | reverse complement strand
TGGGTCAACCAGGTGCAGCAGCTCGCCGAGCAAGCGGAAAGCCTAGAGCAACTGCAAGAGATGATCGCCACGGCGTTTGACGACCTCGACGAATCGGAGCTTGCAGACGTGATGGCCACCGCGTTTGAAGCGGCCAACCTAGCAGGCCGTGCCACTGTTCTTGAAGGGCAGGATGAGGAAACCGGCGATGCCGATTAGCGCCCAGTTCAACCGCCCGTTCCCGGAGCAAATAAGCTTCTTTAGGAACAAGCTGAACCTGCCAACGACCCGCTCCGGGCAAATCACCCGCGACCAGAACGACGCGGCCTTTGTGGTGGCCGGTGCCACCAAGGCGGATCTGCTCGCCGACCTGCGCGGTGCAGTAGACGACGCGATCAGCAACGGCCAAAGCCTCGGCGAGTTCCGAAAGCAGTTTGAAGAGATCGTGGCAAAGCGAGGGTGGACGGGCTGGACAGGCGAAGGCAGCAAAGCAGGCCGCGCATGGCGTACCCGTCTTATCTACAAGACGAACCTCGATACCAGCTACGCCGCTGGCCGCTGGGCACAGATGACCGACCCGGACGTGGTTCGACTGCGCCCCTACTGGCGCTACATCCACAACACCATCGAAAACCCACGCCAACAGCACCAGCGCTGGAACAACTTGGTGCTGCGTGCAGATGACCCTTGGTGGCAAGCGCACTACCCACCCAACGGCTTTGGCTGCAACTGCGGTGTGGAAACACTAAACGAACGCGGCCTGCGCCGCCTGGGTAAAGATGGGCCGGATGCTGCGCCGAATGATGGCACTTATGAAAGCGTTGATAACACCACCGGCGAAGTCGTCACAGTGCCAAATGGCGTGCAGCCCGGCTGGGACTACGCCCCAGGGCAAACCGCCACCGAGCGTGCGATCGCTGCCCGCCTGAACCGGCTGGATAGTGTAGAAGCCACGATTGCCCGGCAGAACGTCGCCGACCTGGTCGAAGCGCCGCTGTTCAATCGATTCTGGAATGGCGAAGTGCGAGGCGAATATCCGGTGGCGGTGGTTCCACCCGTAGAACGACAGGTGCTAGGGGCAGAAAGCCCCGTGGTGCTGCTCTCTCAAGAGAGCCTCACGGCGCACAAGGTCAGCCACCCCGAAGTGGGCTTGGAGGATTACCGCCGGATTCAGCAGATACTGGACGAAGGCGAAGTGTACCAACGCGAAGGCGAACCAGGTCGCATGGTCTACCTGAACCTGGGTGAACGCCTCTACAGAGCCGCGCTAAAGCGAACAAGCGATGGCAAGAAGAACTACTTCCTCACGCTGTTTATCGTGAGCGATGAAAAGGCCGAGCGGGAAGTCAGGCGGAAAATGGAGCGCGTGCGGTAGAGGAACTGAGTTGGAGGAACGTGGTGCAACGCTGGTTCGCCATCCCCAGATACCTCATCTGCTAACGCAGGGTACACCAGGCGAATATTGGTCTTTCGCACCACACAAACAGTATAGGAGAGAACCATGATCACCATCAACGCCAACACCGACGCCATCGAACGCGCCATTCAGGAGCTGATCAACAAAGGCGACGACCTCACCGCACCGATGAAGAGCATCGGTGAAGAGATGATCAACCGCACCCAGCAACGCTTCCGCGATAAAGAAGCACCGGACGGCACGCCCTGGGCACCGAACGCCCCTTCTACTGAAAAGCGCAAAGGCCATGACCGTGTACTCGAAGGCGAAAGCAAGCAGCTCGCCAAGCAGTTCAGCTACAGCGCCAGCAGCGAAGGCGTCAAATGGGGCAGCCTGATGGTCTACGCAGCGATGCAGAACTACGGCGGCACCAAGGCCGAGTTCGCCCACCTATGGGGAGACATCCCCAGCCGCGAGTTTATCGGCCTGAACGATGACGACGAAGACGAGGTATTAGGCATCCTCGCTGACCATTTCAGCCTCTAACCCCGAACCGCCAGAAACGCCCTGTAAGCGCCGCAAGGCGCTCCCGCGCTACGATGGCCCGCATTTTCCCCGCAAGGCGCGTTAGACCCGCGTTAGATTTTGATTAAGCGAGCTTAACGCCAGGGTATTAGAAGGCTATAGTGCCCCCATTGAGAAAAATAAACGCCAATGGGATAGCAGCGGGGATAATGTGACTAACATCGAAGAGCAGCAAGAAGCGTACTTTGTTGAGATTCCTATGAGTCTCTACTTTAAGACAGATGAGCCAGTTGCCATCAAAGATGTAGCCAAGTCGCTATTAGCAATCGAAACGATAGCCAAACGATTCCCTGGAGTGATCACCGATCTGACAGGCATAGACATAGATCACTACGAAATTAGCGTATCGAAGATAGAATCCGGCAGCCTAATTGAGGCGTTGGGGATAATGGTTTTCCTCAGCACCCCAGAGCAGCGCCAGGCACTCTTCGATTTTCTGGAGACTAGCCCCATGGGTAAACCAATAAAGTATTCACTGATGGGGCTTCTTGCGCTGCTGCTCGTAAGCGAGTCCTATCAGTTGCTTACTCAGTTTACCAAAAGCGATGCTCCAACCATTCAGGGTAATCATAATACCCTCATCCAAATCACTGCAGAACAGATCGGCACAACCCCTGATGAAGTCCGGCTGGCATTGAATAACGCCACTCAAAGCAAGCGCAAAGAGCTTGTAAAAGCAGGGCTGGAAGTTGCTGCGCCCATTGAGAACCATGAAGATGCGTCTTTACATGCAGGTGAATCAGCGACCTCAGTGTCCATTCCTGCTGCAGCCATTCAGGAAGTACCTTTCGATGTTGACTTTGGCACCTATGAGCACTCCATTAGTTATATTGAAACGCTTTTACAAATACGGGTGTTAGACCGGGACAGTGTTGATGCTGGTTGGAAAGGAATGCTGCCGAACGTGTTGGGCGAAACACGTCTGAAAATTTACTTTGATACAGATGTGGATATGCAGCTGGTGACCACTCAGCCAGAAGTAACCGTTGATGCCACCGTTACTTACAGAAACGATATCAATAGAGGCACGCTGGTGCCTAAACACATCACCGTCACCAGAATCTACCAACCGCAAAGATAGATCTAAAACTCTTTAACCCACGCTAAATCCCGCTAGCCTCCCCCGCCCCCGATCATGGGGGCATGATTACACAAAGCCTTCACCCCAAGCCCCGCGTCGCCGCCTGCGCTCTCCGAGTGCAAGTCACCGACGACAAGACGCGCCTGATGCCTGCTGGCACCTTCCACGCACCGCGTGGGGCTGCTGAAGGCACCGGCCCCTGGCACCTGTCTGCCGAAGCCGCTCAAGCCATCATCCGCTTGGCCGCTGCGCGCAGCACCGACATTGCCATCGACTACGAACACCAGATCCTCTACTCCGAAAAGAACGGACAGCCCGCGCCTGCATCCGGCTGGGTCGACCCGCGCTCGCTTGAATATCGGGAAGATGGTCTGTACGGCACGGTGACTTGGACGGCCAAGGCGCGTGCTGCTATCGAAGAAGGCCCCAACGGCGAGCCGCCCGAATACCGCTACCTCTCCCCCGTTTTCCCCTACGACGCCAACGGCGTGCCGCTCGATCTGCTGCACCTGGCGTTGACCAACACCCCCGCCATTGATGAGGGCGCGGCGCAGCTGGCCGCCGCTCGGATGGCGATTGCCCATGACGTCACTGACGACGCCCAGGAGATCGACACCGTGAAACGTGAACAACTGATTGCCACGCTCGGCCTGGCCACCGATGCCACCGACGAACAGATCGACACCGCCATCGCCGCACTGAAAGCCGCCAAGGCCGATGCCGACGCCTTCCGCACCGCGTTGGGTGCCAAAGACGACGCGAAGCCAGCGGAAGCCGTAGCAGCGCTCAAGGCCTCCAGTGCAGCCGCACCGGTAGACATGACGCAGTTCGTGCCCGTGGCCGTGTACCAAGAAACCACTCAGCAGCTAGCCGCCCTGAAAGCCAACGGCAACAACGCTGAGCTAGACGCCCTCATCAAGCAGGGCCTGGATGATGGTCGCATCCCTGGTGAGGCGACAGCCGATTGGTTGCGCGAACAAGGCCTCGCCGCCTGTAAGGCGCATCTTGAAGGCGCACCCAGCATCGCCGCGCTGAAAACCACGCAGACCCAGGGCAAGCCCCTGGAAGGCAAAGAGACCGGCGAAGGCAAGCTAAACGAGACCGAGCTGGCGGTGTGCAAGGCGATGGGCCTAACGCCCGAGCAGTACCGCGCCGCTAACCCAGCGTAATAACTGGCCACACTCCACACGCAAGAGGATCACACCGTGACCGCTGCAACCCAAAACCGAAACACCCCGCACCGCTTAGGGCTGTCTCGTGGCCATCTGGTCGCGGCGGCAACCGAGTGCTTCGCGGGCACCATCGCCGTCATCAATGCCACTGGCTTTACCGAGCCAGGCACCACCGCCACCGGCCTCACCGCCGCTGGTGTGTTCGAGCACTACCAGGACAACACCACCGGCGGCAATGGCGACCAGGTCGTGACCGTTAAGCGCGGCAACTTCAGGTTCGATAACTCGGCCAGTACCGACGAGATCACCGCCGCTGACATCGGCCAGGTTTGCTACATCGTCGATAACCAGACCGTCGCCAAAACCGACGGCACCGCGACCCGCTCCCCCGCTGGCATTGTCGACGACGTCGACGACGCAGGCGTGTGGGTCAACATCGACCCGACTAACGGCGTGGCCGCTAGCGCGTAATAAGGACTGCCTACATGAATCTTACCCAAGCCAATTTGAAGGTGCTGTTTCAGGCCTACAACACATCGTTTCAGCAGGGCTTTAGCTCGATGGGCGAACAGGGCGCGCTTTACGAGCAGTTCTGTACCACCGTGCCCAGCACCACTGCCGTGGAAGTGTACCCGTTCCTCAAGAGCCTGCCGCGCATGCGCGAATGGCTGGGCGATCGCGTCATCCACTCGCTCGAAGGTGCCGGGTTCAGCATCAAGAACCGCAAGTTCGAGCTGACCGAAGGCGTCTCACGGGATGCTGTGGAAGACGACACCTACGGCCTGTGGTCACCGGTCTTCCAAGAGTTTGGCCGCTCCAGTCGTGAGCACCCCAACGAACTGGCCGTGGAAGTGCTGGAGCAAAACCCGGAGTGCTATGACGGCCAGCCGCTGTTCGATGCCGACCACCCGGTGCTGAATAAGTCGGGCCAAGAGATCTCCGTCAGTAACGACATGGGCGGCACAGGCGATGCTTGGTATGTCATGGATCTGACTCGCGTGATCAAGCCGATCGTGTTCCAGAAGCGCCGTGATTACAACTTCCGCTCCATTACCGATCTCAACGACACGCAAGTGTTCATGACCGACAACTTCGTGTTCGGTGTAGATGCTCGTGTGAACGCCGGTGCGGGCCTCTGGCAGCTCGTCGTGCGCTCTCGCCAGCCGTTCACTGCTGAGAATTATGAGGCAGCACGCCAAGCGTTAACTGCGATGAAAGGCGACTACGAACGCCCGCTGGCGCTGCGCCACTCGCACACCATGGTGCCCAACTCTATGGAAGGGGCTGCCCGTGCCGTGCTGCAAAGCCAGCTGGCCGCCGGTGGTGAAACCAACAAATGGGCCAACACCTCAACGCTGGTGCTGAACCCCTGGTTAACCAGCGCTTAACGGCACGTTAAAACGTCTATCGCCGTGCCTGCTTAGGCGGGCACGGCGCAACGGAGAACACCCCCATGACCACACGCAAACAAAGCGCCGCTGCCAAGGCCAAGCAAGAAGCCGAACCGAATACATCACCTGGCCAGGGAGCCAAGGAAACACCACCAGAGGATGTGGCCAAGGATCTGGCCGCCAAGGACGGCACCACTACGGAAGTCAAGGGCAGCACGGTAACTGGCGACGGCACCGGCAAGGCACTGCCGCCGATCAATGAACTGCCAGGCGTTTTCGTGCGGACAAAGCGTCGCATCAAAAGCCGCCGCCGCGCTGGCTTCCGCTTCAACCGCGAAGGCATGGGCATTGCGCTGGAGTTACTGAGCGAAGAGCAGCTGCAACAGTTGCGCGATGACCCGGCGCTAGAGGTGGAAGACTGCACCTTCCCGCTGGCTGAAGCGACCAGCGAGCCGGAGGCCTAACCGATGCCGTACTGCACGCAAGCGGATCTCATCGAGCGCTTTGGCGAGTCCGAGCTGCTCGCCATCGCCCGCGATGAAAGCGGCATGGCCATTGATACCGCCGTGGTGGAACGCGCTTGCGAAGATGCCTCTGGTGAGATCGACGGCTACGTCAGTGCAGCAGGCTACCCCGTACCGCTGTCGCCCGTGCCACGCATCGTGATTGCCAACGCCTGCGACATCGCCCGTTACCGGCTCTATGACGAACACGCCACCGACCAGGTGCAGAAACGCTACGACGACGCCGTGAAGTTCCTGCGCTCGGTTTCCCGTGGCGAGGTTCGCCTGGGTATCTCGACCAGCCAAGGAAGCAGCAGCGCAGGCAGCGTGCAAATGAACTCAGGCCGCCAGGTGTTTAACGGCGGTGGTTTCTAGCCCCGCACGATTGGAGACAACAGATCATGAGTGCCAAACAGACCACTAAAGCAGCGGCTGAGCAAAGCGCTGATAAAGACGCACCACCACCGCGCCCCCGCGAGGCTGTGTCGGTGCGGGTGAAGACAAAATCACCCGGTGTAAAGCGTCAGGTGTGCGGTGTCATTTTCGAGAACACCTGGAAGTACTTGACGCTGGATGATCGCGGCAGCGCCTACAAAGCCATTGCCCGCGATCCCGCGATGGTGATGGAAAAGGCAACACCGCCACCGAAGCCAGTGGCCACTGAAGAGTCAACAGGCAAAGAGGCCAAGTAATGCTCTCGCTTACGCCGTGGCTTGACCGCCTTAACGCCCTAGAGGGCATTCCCACCGTGCAGCTTGCAGCAGATGTAGAAGCCGCCAAGAGCAACACGCAGCTACCCAACATGATGCTGGTGCTAGGGCGCGAAACCGTCAGCCACGGCCCCATGAGCAACCAGGCACGGCACCGCGTGAAAACCGAGGTGTTGCTGGTCACGGGTATTCGCCGCCGTAACCAACCGCTAGGGCCAGTGGCTACCGTAGGTGACGACGAACTGACACGGCTGCGCAGGCCAGCCCTCACTCAGTTGATTAACTGGATGCCGCCTGGTTGCGACATCCCCGTGAAATGGCAACGCGGCCAGCTGTTGGCCCTACAAAGCCACGCCCTTTTCTGGGCCGACGTGCTAACCGCCGAATACTTTTGGCCACTTGAGGAGACTTCACCGTGAGCCTAAAAACGAACCGCCGGGCGATGCTGTTCGCCCTAGAGTCGGACTACAACGACGGCACCACCTTGCCTGATTCAGCTACTGATGCCGTGTTAACCCGCGAGATCAGCGTGACCCCGCTCAGCGGTAACGACATCGAACGTAACTTTGTGCGCCCGTATTACGGCAATAGTCCGCGTGCCGCTGGTGAAAAGCACGTAGAGGTGCAGGTGGAAGTCGAGCTATGCACTAGCGGCACCGCTGGCACGGCTCCGCCGTGGGGCAAGATGCTGCGCTGCTGCGGCTTTTCGGAAGTCATCAATAACACCGTTGGCAGCGAAAGCGTGACCTACGCACCGGTGTCGGAGAACGAAGACAGCGGCGTGTTTTTCGCCCATGTCGATGGCAACCTTCACAAAGGCCGTGGGGTACATGGCACAGCGGCCTTCACGGTCAACGCGGAGAGTATCCCTGTTGTTCGTTTCACACTGCGAGGCTTGTTGAGCCCCGTCACCTCAGAACAGCTCCCTGCCGTCACGCTCAGCCAGTGGAACGCTGCCTTGGCGGTCAACACCCTCAACACCGAGCCGCTTACCTTCATGGGGGCCACCGTACCCTTCAACCAGTTTTCGCTGGATATGAGTGGCGAGGTGGTTCACAAGAAGATCGTCGGCTCCAACGACATTCAGATCACCGGGCGCGCACCGTCTGGCCAGCTGATCATTGAAGACCCTGGCGTAGGGGTTAAGAACTACTTCGAGGTCTCACAAAACGCTGAGACTGGTGCGCTCGCGCTCACGCACGGCAAGACCGCAGGCAAGATCATCGAAATCAGCATGCCGAAAGTGGGTATCGAATCGCCCACGTACTCCGACCAGGACGGCACCCAGATGCTGACCATGAACTACCGGCCCGAGCCGGTCGACGGTAATGACGAAGTCACCATCGTCACCAAATAAACCCTTTTACGACACATGCACCGCTGCGTAAGCGGCGGTTAAACCTCAGTTAATCAGGAGTAATACCCGTGTTCACAGTCAATACAAAGCGCACCTATAAGTACCCCGTTTCACTCACCGTGTATGACGAGCACGGCAAAGAGATCAGCGGCAAGTTCAAAGCCACCTTCAAAGCCATGCCACAAAACGAACTGCGGGATTTACCAGCTGACACGCTGCTGCTCGATCACGTGCTGGTGGGCGTCGAAGACATTTGCCTAACGGACGATGAAGGGAAAGAGCTGGCAGGTGACGACAAGCTGCAAGCCGCGAAAAATGATCCAGCGATCAGCACTGCGTTGATCAACGCCTATCACGAGAGCGTCTCAAAAAAGAACCGTCCGCGAATCTGATCGACGCAGGCAAGCACTGGGCAGAAGCCAGTAACGGCAAGCCCAACTTGGTCAAGGACGACCTCTCCGCCTTGGGCATCACCCTAGGCGGCGAGCTAGCCGAGGAGGCAGAGGCGTTCGATGCCGAGCCAGATGTCTTTGAAGTGTTGCCAGAGAACTGGCAAGCCGTCGAGACATTTCAGCGTTGTTGCCGCCAATGGCGCTTCGCTGGCATGGGTGGTGCTGTTGGGCTGGATGTGCAAGCGGTGATCAGCGTTATCAGCCTCTACCAACTTCCCCCAGAGCAACAACTTGAGCGGCTGGATCAAGTGCAGCTCATCGAGCGCGGCGCACTCAGCGTCATGAACCAACCCCGCAACTAAACGTTAGAAGGACACACCGTGGCAAACAATCTAACGCTTAGCGTCACCCTGACCGGCGATGGTCGTCAGCTCACCGGCACCTTGCGCAATGCGCAGGGTGAGGTGCAGGCGTTTGGGGGCTCGACCGTTCGCGAAGGCGACCGTGCCGAGCGCTCGCTTGCCAATGTCGAGCGCCGGGCCGGAACCGTCGGACGTGAGTTGCAGGTACTCACCCGGCTTGCCGCTCCGCTGGGTGCGGCGTTCGCAGGGATGTTTGCTGGCCGGGCCATTCAGAGTCAGATCGACTACGCCGACCGTCTGCAGAAAACGAATTTGCGCATTGGCGCGAGTGTGGAAGCGCTCAGCCAGTACAACCACGTGGCTGGCCTGTCCGGCGTTGCTTTCGAGCAGCTTACGACCGGGTGGCAGCGCCAGACTCGCCGCATATCCGAAGCCGCTCAGGGGTACGGTACCGCCACAGATGCCCTCGACACGCTCGGCCTGAGTGCCGAAGCGCTGAATCAGCTCGCCCCGGAAGAACAGTTCGAACGGATTGCCGAAGCCCTTCAGGGTGTCGAGAGCCAAGCCGATCGCACCGCGTTGGCCATGAAGTTGTGGGACACCGAAGGCGTGGGCCTGCTGCAAATCGTCAACCAGGGCACTGACGCCATGCGCGCCATGCGCGACGAGGCAGACCGCCTGGGCCTGACCATCAGCCAGGAAACGGCGGATGCGATGGCGACCTACAACGACGAAATGGCGCGGTTTCAGGCCGTGGCCACCGGCGTTACGCGGCAGGTCGCCGCCGAGCTTGTACCGGCCATGACCACGGGCCTGCAAACCGCCAGCGAGTGGATCAATGAGATGGGCGGTGCGGCCACCATTCTCGATACCGTGAAAGATGCGGCCACCGGGGTGGCGGCCGTCATGGCAGGCCGTTACGTGGGGGCGCTGGGGGCGGCCACCACGGCCAAACTGGGCGCGATACGGCAAACCATCCTGTATCAGCAGGCGTTAGCCAGAATGGCCGGGGTCAGTACTACGGCAGCAGCAGGCCAAATGGCGTTGGCAGGTGCCACAAGGGCTGCGTCTGGTGCTTTAGCACTCGTTGGTGGCCCGTTAGGCGCTGCCGTAGTAGCCGCTGGTGCTATCTACTACTTCCGCGAAGAGCTAGGTCTAGTGCCGAGACCAGCCATTACAGCAGCAGGCGCTGTTGATGAACTCGCACAGCGTGTAGATGGTGCCGCTGACTCCATGCTCAAGTTTGAAGTCGCCGCCTTCACAGCAGAGCTTGTCAGTTTGCAAGCCGCCGCGCAGCAAGCAGAAGAGAATCTGGCTCGCTTAGAGCGCACCGCTAGCGAACCTTATAGCTACGGGCAAGGCCAGCAAGGCGACCTCACCGCAGGTGCTGACCGCCAGCGTGCTCAGCTAGAGAGCATCAACAACCAAATCAATGCCCGTGAGGATGCGATCGCTAAGCTGACAGGCCGCATTGAGCAAATGAACGCGGCTGACGAAGAGAGCGAAGACCTCCAGCGTCAGCTGCAAATCACTGTGGATGGCCTGACAGATAGCACCGAAAAGGCGGCGGATAAAACATACACATTAGGCGACGCCTACGAATCCCTACTTGATCGCATCACCCCCAACCGCACGGCGGCTCGCCAGTACGCTCAAAGCTTAGGCGTGCTCAACCTGGCGCTCGCCTCTGGCCGCATTACCACGATGCAATACATGCAGGCGATGGGCCTGCTGCAAGAGAACTTCCAAGCCGCCCAGCGCGAAACCGATAACCTCGCCGCGAAGACGGTAGACGCCGCGTTCACGATGGAAGGTGCGTTTGATGAGCTACGCCTGAATGGCCTGCGACGGCTAGATGACGGCTTTGCCGATATGTGGCTGGGTGCGGTAGACGGCAGCCGCAATGCCAGCGACACCATCAAGCGTGTGTGGGATCAGACCCTCGCTGAGCTGCTGCACATGTCGCTGACACGCCCGGTCACTGTGCAGCTAGCAGCTAGCATGGGGTTTGGAGGTGGCCAGCAATCTAGCGGTGGTCAATCTATCGGCGGCCTACCTTCCTTTAGCAACATGATGGACGGTAGCGGCGCTATCGCTAACGCTTACCGCGCCTTTCAAGGCACCGGCTCCTCCTACGCAGGCACCTTCGGCAGCGAGCTTGCTGTGCAAACCGAAGGCGGCTTGCGAGCTGGTTTCGATTCCTTCGCCGCTAGCGGGCTCGGTAATGCGGCGCTTGGCATCGGTGGCGGTATTGCTGGTGGTTATGTCGGCACCGAGCTGGGTAGCTCTGTTTTCGGCAAGCAGGCCAACTCTAACTACGGTGCCATTGGTGGTGCTGCGATTGGCCAAGCGCTGATTCCGATTCCGGGCTTGGGTGCCGCCATCGGTGGCGCGCTGGGTGGATTCCTGGATTCTGCGTTTGGCTCCGGTAATACCCAGCCCGAGTTCAGCTACCAGCAAGACGGACGCAGCCCCGAGGCTTACGACTTCGGTGGCCGTGAGTCAGCCTTCGGCTCATTCGGGTTTGAACAACAGCGCCTGGGCGAAGATGGCCGTGCTGCCCTAGATGAGTTTGCCTCCGGCTTACAAGCTGCCGATAACGCACTCGCAAAATACATGACCGATGGGCAGATTGCGGCTGCCAGCGCGGCGCTTGATGCGTTTACCTATTCAGGCTTGTCGAATGCGGATCTGCTAGCCGATCGGCTTGACGTGCTGCTTAACGCATCGGGTATGCAGGGCGACCTCTACGACCGTATGCGCAACGACTACCAAGGCGACGACGCCGCTAAGCGTTACGAATCCGCCTTAAACATTGCAGCATTGGAAGCGGCGCTAGAGAGCGTGCCGGATAACGTACTGACCCACGTTGAGGCGCGGCTAGCAAATAGTGACGTGGCGGTTGGCGAGCTAACCCAGTCGCTCTCTATTCAGATCCAGCAGTGGCAAACCCTGCGGGGTCAGTTGGAGCTGATCTCCCCCACGTTCGATAGCCTGGCAATCGGCGCAGTTGATGTAACCAATGCGCTGGTTGACGCTGCCGGTGGGTTAGAGAACCTTCAAGGCCTTTACTCAAGCTATTACCAGAACTTCTTTACCGAGGAAGAACGCCAGGCGCGCCTGCAAGAGCAGCTCACCGAACAGTTCGCCGCGCTGAACATGGAGCTGCCAGGCTCTCGCGCTGAGTTTCGCTCACTGGTCGAGTCGCTGGATGTCACAACCGCGTCAGGCCGTGATGCGCAACTGTCATTGATGGGCCTGAGCAGCTCATTTGCCCAGATGACCGCAGCCAGCCAGCAGGCAGCGGCGAGCCAAAACGCAGCCGCGCTGAGTTACAGCTCCATCGTCGGAATCGACGGAGCGATCAGCGATTACAACACTAGTGTTTCTCTTGCACAGGATTTGGCACAACGCCGGAAAGCTCAACTGCAAGATGAGATGCGCGCTGTCGATCAGTTAAGCGGCTTGATTGATTCGTTGATGCTCTCCAATCAGTCGATTCTCGATCCGATGGAGCGCCTCAACGAAGCCCAGCGGCAGTATGCCCAGTTAGAGATCAGAGCCCAGGCAGGCGACACCCAAGCCGCTGGCCAGCTGCAGGGCGCGTCTAGCGCGTATCTGGACGCAGCGGCGGCGGTGTACGGGCAATCGTCTAGCCAGTACGCGATGATTTTTAACGAGGTTACCGCGTCGGTGCGCTCGCTGGAAGATCAATACGGCGATTCCCTCGCCACGCTAGGCAGCATTGAAAGCATCGAGCGGCAGCTACTGCGCGAGCAGCAGCGCGCCCGCGACACGCTCACGCGCACGCTGAGCGAGCAGATACAAGCCAACGAAGAGTTGGGCACGCTAAGTGGTCTGCTGGAAGCGTTGCCGAGCCACCTCGCTAGCGCGCTATCAGGCATATTAGGAGAACGGACTACTCCCAACGGTAACACCTACATCCCTGGCGGTTTCGATGCTGAAGGCGACCCATTGCTTTCCGGTGCATCCGGTGACATTGCCAACGCCTACCGCGACATTCTAGGACGAGACCCCGACGACTCAGGCAACGCGTATTGGCAAAGCCGTTTAGATAGCGGTACCTCAATCGAGCGTATCCGCGAAGAGATGGCAGCGCAGGCGGCGGATGGTTACCACCGGGATGGCTTAGACCGTGTGCCGTTCGATGACTATCGCGCCGTGCTACACGAAGGCGAAACGGTACTCAACGCCCAAGCGGCTGCTGCCTGGCGGCAACAGCAGCGAATGACCGCGCCGAGAGCGCTGCCCATGCCCAACCTGCCGCCCATGCCGTTTTCCACGATGGGCAGCCGCCAAGCCACGTCCGCGCCTGCCATTAACCTAGAACCGCTGCTGCGCAAGATCGACACGTTGACCGCCGAAGTCGCCCAGCTACGCGGGGAGCGTGCCGATGATGCGCAGCGAGCAGCGAGCCAGCGTCAGGCTCAGTTACGCGAACAAGAGCGTGCCCGTGGCCGTGCCAAAAAGGGAGTGAAGACGGTATGACGGACGCGGAGTACAACGACTGGCTGAGCGACCTGGCCGCGCCCCGCGTGGTGCTGTGTGAGTTGGATTATGCAGGCGGTACCGAATACCTCGCTAACCGCCCGTATATCTCAAAGCCCACCGATGACCCGCCCAACCGGATCTATGACGACCTGATTGCCGAGGCCATCGACATCACCACGCGCATCGATGGCGAGATCGAGTTTGGCGAGATTCAGCTGATCAACGATGGCGAGATCACCCATTGGTCTACGCGGGCCTGGGAAGGCCACGCGATACGGCTTTACTTGGGCGGCCCTGGCTGGCCGCTGGCAGATTTTCGGTTGCACGCCCAGGGCATTAACGCGGGGATTAATAACGACCGCCGCGGTGAACTGTCGTTCGATATGGTGGATCAATCCGCGCTGTTTGATGAGCCGATCGATACCGGGCGGCTTCCCGATGACGCCGGGCCGGTACCGCTGGCATTGGGCACGGTGTACAACGCCCCGGCGTTTCGCACCAGTGACGGCACGCAGTACGAATACAAAGCCTCTTATCTGCCGTGCGTGTCGCTGACGCCCAAAGAGGGTGGATCAACCACGCTCAACGTGACGACACACCCAGCGGAAGGCCGGTTTGTGCTGGATGCCCCGACCTCGTTGGATCTCACGGTCGATATTGCCGAGGCCCACAACACGCCTGCGTTAATCGCTGAGTGGGTGGCGGGTTACTACGGCATCACCGTAGGCGAGATCGCGCTACCCGCGTATGCCGCCGGGCTGTACTACTCCGGCGAAGTGACCGGCAGGCAAGTGCTCGATGACCTGTGTGCCGGGCTGGGGGCGTATTGGTACCTCAATGCGTTGGGGGCGCTGGTGGTGCGTCAGCACGTTATCCCCGGCACGCCAGAGGTGATCATTGATGTTGACGACATTGAGTACGACCGCATCGCGATGGTGGACACCCAGCAGCCCTGGCGGCAGCTCACGCTGCATTGGGGCCGTAACTACGCGCCCATTCGCACGCTCGCGGCGATTGTCGAAACCGACACGCCCACCGAGGCGGCGCGGCTGCAGCGTGAGTGGTCATCATCGGTGGCCACGCAACCCGTGGATGATCACCCCCAAGCGGAAGCGGTGACCCGTGATAGCTGCATCCAAGACGAAGTGGACGCCGCGACCGAACGCGACCGGTTGCTAACGCTTCGCTGTGTGCGCGCCGATGTGTGGGAACTGGATGCGTTTCTGCCGCCGGTGGCGCTCGGGCAAAGCGTAGAGATTGAGCACCCGCGTACCTCTGGGCTGATCGGGCGGGTTATCTCCGTCAGCCGGTCGCCCACTCGAACCACCACCACCCTACAAGTTTGGTTCCCGGCCCCGTGGGTGCCGGGGCAGTTCACGGCGGCGGTCGATGCCCTCGACATTGCCGTACAAGACACGCTACCCGTGCTATTTGAAGAGGCGTAACGATGCCCACTATCCCGCAAGAGATCAGTCAGTCAACGCAAACGCTGACGGATAACGCCACCATCGTAGAGCAGTTCGCTCAAGGGGCCGCGAACACGTTCATTCCCGTGCGCGGTGGCACCCTGCGTCCTTTGCTTTACTGGCAAAGCACGTTTCAAAACAAAGTCACGGAGCTGGCACAGCCCTACGTTGAGCAGCTGATTCAGGCTAACCAGGTGGCGGACGGTAAGGTACAGTCCGCCGCTGACAGCGCCGCCGATGCTAATCAATCCGCACAGGAGGCCGCCGCGAGCGCGGCGTCAGTGGATTTCCCAACGCGTCTGGCAGAGTTGAACGCACAGCAAACCCGGTTGGCTCGGTCGCTGGCAGCGATTGGCGACCACGGCCAATCCATGCACATGGATTTTGGGTTGAAAGCCTTTGCCCTTGGGGAGAGGGAGGGACTCAACAGAACGCTGTCGTTTGCAGAGCTGTTTCCCGATTATTCACGTGTGAGCCCTGCCGTGGCGCGTGATGAAGAGGGATATTTATATACCGTCCCTGAGGATGTCCCCGCTTACGATTGGGACCCTGTGTTGCAAAAGTGGAAGCTGCAGATCTGGGGATCAGAAAGTAACGATATGCCGTGGAGCGAAGCCATGGAACAGTGGAGCCTTGAAGGTGGCTCAAGATCACTGAACGTGCGTGCCGCACCCGATCGCAAGGTGACCGCTGACCGTTTCATAGAAAATGAAGCATTCACGGGTCACGGAATCGCAGTTTCATACACCCCTACACCCGGAGTTCAGAGAACGATCAGCGTTTTTGGTCGTGAATATGAAGGCGGTGACAAGCGCTATGTAGCGATCATTACCCCCAGATCATGGTCCTCTGATAACGGCTATCGCTATGCTTCGTTTGACCTTTCAGGAGAGGGGATGGTAACCGAGGTGAGCAGTGCCAGCGTCAGTGCGGGTATTGAGCGCTATGCGGATGGCTATTTCCGCTGCTGGCTCACCTTCACCCCGGATGTGTCGACCGGCGATCTGCTCCGCTTCCGCTGTGTCGACGTGCCGACAAATAGCCTGAGGACGTATGCCGGGGACGGGGTGTCCGGTCTCTACCTGTGGGGGATGAAGATTAACCCCGGTGATCGTCCTGGCCCTTATGTCCCGACGGCAGGAAGCCCCATCACCCGGGCGGCAGACAACCTGGGTCGCACTCTTGGTGAAGAGTATCAGCAGGGGGAAGGAACGACGATTATTCAGTGGTCGACTGAGACTCTGGCCTCCCCTGTGTATCGAAGAGTTGTTCAATATGGCACCAGTAATGATGGCTATAGGGCTCTACTTAGAGGGGTGACTCCCAACACTATCTACGTTACGGGGCTTAACGCCGGGGCGGCGGCAGGCTTCACGAACTTTTACCCGGTGGTCCGGGGAGAGGCCACCAAAACAGGCGTCCGAATAGGAGGCGGCCAGATCTCAATCTGTCAGTCCGGCAGCATTGACAGTATTTCTTACACCCCTGAGGCGACAATTTCCACAGTTTATGTTGGTTCGGATGAGGCGGGAGGCAGTCACTTGGAGGGGCATGTACTTTCCGTTCTGCATATCCCTTATGCCGTATCGGACGCTGTGTTTCAGGAGCTCACCACATGATCGACGCCATCATCTATGTCGCGCAGTTCAGTGCGCTGGTCGGCTATCTCGATGCCGAGCACCCCGAGACGCTCGAACGCGATGAGGAGGGCAACCTGGCCATGCCGCCCAACGTCATCGCTTTCGCGCGCACGCCGGCCGTGGTCAGTGGTGATGAGCTGCTGGCGTATTGCCGCTTCCAGGATGCCCAGGCAACCCAATGGCGCGGCACGCCGGGGGTGGAGGTGCTGGCCGAGGCACCGTTCGAGGGGCCGGGCACCACCGATGCGGTCTATGCCGCGCTGTTCGCTGATCCGGAAGCCAAGGCCATTTACGACCGTGTGTATCCCCATGAGCCGTACACCATTACTGACCCAGACATGGGCGAAATAGTGATTACGCCCCCCGAACGTTTCGGCGCGATGGCAGGAGGGTGATGGATGGCTAACAACCTACGGCTCATCGTCAACAACGCCCACGATGGCGCGCTGTTATCCGCCACGACTAACGCCCTGCCCATCGCGTATACCCAGCAATCCAAACGCGTGAAGCCCTGGCGCTCTGAGGGCACTGGCCAGCAGGTCATTGACGCCACGCTTCCCGCCCCGACGCTGTTATCCGGCGGCATTTTGTACCGGCACAACCTCTCTGCAGGGTCTCGGGTGCGGCTGGAGATATTGAACGGCACGGCCACGGCGTGGGATTCAGGGCTCAGGTCGGTATCCGGCGTGATACCGCTGGGGGAGTTCCGGTTCGGTATCGACAAGTGGGGCGCTACCTCTACCGATGACCTGCCGGTCAAGGAGTCGCGCTTCTGGTTTCCATCAACGCTGGCCACGGGCTACCGCTGGACGATTACCGATGCCGATAACCCGGATGGGTACATCGAGATAGGCCGCATCGTCATGGGGCCGGTCATCTCGCCGAAATTTAACCCTAGCTTTGGGCTGAGTCTCGAAGCCGAGGATTTTAGCCAGCACCGGCGTACTGAGGGGCTTTCGCTTTATACGATCGGCGACGGAGAGGCGCGGCGGCTTGAGTTTGATTTAAACCACCTGATCGACACCGATCGCCAGAATTTGACTAGAGCGTTTCGGCGTGCCGGTAAGCGTACCGATATTTACGTGAGCGTTTTTCCCGAGGCTGGCGGCTTTGATGAAGCGGAGTATGCGTTCCTGGGGCGTCGAGAAAACAACTGGAAGCACACCCATAACCGGCCCAGAAACTGGCAATCCAAAATAGTCATTATCGAGGTGTAACCATGGCCACCGCGCCCGCAGTCCCCAATTTTGCAGCCACTAATTTCGCGCTTGGCGACGATGACGAAGCCATCGACAAGCAGAACGCCCAAAACGCCATGATGGTGAGCTACTTTGGCCAGTTCGGTGCGTTCGCTCAACAGCTCGAAAACGAGCAGCAGCAGACCCTAGACAGCGCCAATCAGATATTACAGTCGACCAATGGTGTGTATCAAAACGTTGTGCAAGAGCGGCAAGCCGCACAAACCGCCCGGCAGGAAGCCGAGGCCGCCCGCGATCAGGCACAACAGATTGCCGTGGGAACGGTCGGCGTGACCGAGCTACAGCCGGGCGCGTTAGCCAATCCAATGGACTATGTCAGTGCTGAAGACGGTTCACTGACGGTGCGCAATCTGGATGTCGACTTTTCCACGCTGCTGGCGGGCGGGCATAAGCGCGCATCCCTGGCTAGATATGATGTTGCGTGGCAAATGGGCAATACCGGTTTCGACCTGGGGGGGCGGCAGGTATTCCGTGTTGATGCGACGCAGCAGCGCACGCTAACGATCGTGAACCACCCCGGCGAAGATCGGGCGATGGTGGTGGTCATCAAGGTGTACGGCACGGTGCCGCCCATTTGGCCAAGCCAGTGGCAAGGCGCGTGGGTAGAAGGCGTGGAGCCGCTGCTAGGGACCACTAAAACCACCATTGTGGGTTGGTGGGATGGTGACGAATGGGAGCTCTCAGTGGTGTCAAAGCTATGATGGAACTGATGATGATGCGGGGGGGGAACCGAGGACTGGAAACCCCCTGGCAGTATGTGGGGTATGGGTACGAATACAGCTCAGCGCTGGCCATCACCGGGGCGCTCCCCACGAACGCTCAGCCGGGTGATCTGGTGGTATCGGTGATTTCAGCGCGGGCGTATAACGGTGATGTACGGGATCTCGACATGACCACCCCCGGCTGGACAGTGTTTAAAGCAGGGACGGTGGCCTGGGTCGCGGCCACGATTTACAGAGCAGGCATGGCCCCACCGGTGTGGGAACAACCGTATTCCCGCTACGTGCGCGTGTTAACGTTTTGCTACCGCAATCCGGGGTGGTCGTCTATCAAACTGGTCAGCTTACTGGCAGTGCAATCACCGGTCGATGTGGATGTGCAGGCACGTAATAGCCTGATTCTCAACATAGGCAACACGCCGGGCACGTCGGGCTATTGGCGATTACCGAACACTGGAGAGTCGTTTTCTCAACGCTACAATACCCGTTCGTCACCCTCGCTGTACGTGACGGATGCAAATATCGCCACCCCGCGGCTGGTGGAAAACGTATATGCGTACACGTCAGACGGCGGGGCTATTAGGAACATTATTCTAGTGGCGTATTAGAAGGGAGTGACCACCTAAGGTGCAGGAACACCGGAGGTGGCCACCAACCAGCAGAGCACACCTGCAAGTCGGCCAAGACTCCCCTGCCTCGCGAGGCTCAGGCAGTCTAAGCCAAACGTTAGAACGTTAGAAGGCTTGACATGGTGCTAATCGAAATCCGTTGCACTCAGTGCAATCGCAAGCTGGCCAACGTCAGCGACTACCAGTTCATAGAAATAAAGTGTCCGCGTTGCAGGCACTTAAACCAGCAGAGAGCCACGAGCTCCAAACCACCAAAGGAGATGCCTCGTGGCTACCCCAATCATTCCCTGGATGGGCGGCAAGCGCCGCCTCGCTGATCGTATTTTTCCGCTAATGCCGCCACACCAATGCTACGTAGAGCCCTTCGCAGGAGGGGCTGCTCTATTTTTCCTGCGGCCATCGCCCGCAGACATAGAGGTGCTTAATGATGTTAACGGCGACCTAGTGAACCTCTACCGTGTTGTCCAGAACCATCTAGAAGAGTTCGTCAGGCAGTTTAAGTGGGCGCTCTCCAGCCGCCAGGTGTTTGAGTGGCTCAAGATGACGCGCCCTGAAACGCTCACTGATATACAGCGGGCCGCCCGCTTCTATTACCTCCAGCAGAATGCCTTTGGTGCCCGCATTGAAGGCCAAACGTTTGGTACTGCCACCACCACGCCACCAGGCTTGAACCTGCTGCGCTTAGAGGAAACGCTATCAGCGGCTCACTTGCGCCTATCAAGCACCTTTATAGAGCACCTAAGCTGGCAGAACTGCATTGAGCGATATGACCGCCCACACACTCTCTTTTATATGGACCCGCCCTACTGGCAGACAGAAGGATATGGGGTACCCTTTGGCATAGAGCAGTACGAGGAAATGGCAAGCATGCTGGCCAAGCTGAAAGGCAAGGCCATCATAAGCCTCAACGACCACCCAGACATCCGCCGGATCTTCGCGAATTACCACATCGAAACCACCGACATCCGCTACACCGTCGGCGGCGGCAAAGGCTCAGACGCCAAAGAAGTGCTGATCTTTAGTTGGGATGTGGATGCGGAGCCAGCAGGGCTGTTTTAGAAACAGGGGATATTATGTGCCACCCAAGCCGCATACCTCAGAAATGGATTTTTATAGTCAGTTGGATTGATGATGCAGGGCCTTATGCATGCGCCACTTTTGCAAACCCTGAGGATGAGAATGAAATGCAGGATACTCAATTACTGACAGGTGGGAAGACGGTTGAAGAAATTGCGCTTATTAAGAATATACCCGTGAGAGGCATGGAATGGTGGATGCTTAGAGAGCGAATACTAGATTATTGAATACCAAAATATGTACGAATTCTCTTGGTATTTACACAGAAGGGATTTGAGTTCTTTATGCCAAAGATACAGCAAAAGCTCTCAGCTATATCGCGCAATAGGCAGTGCCAAATCCCTCGCCAAAGAGTGCCAAATCCCTCGCGCGTTTACAAGTACCTTGCAGTATTTCTATACCCACCATAGACCCAACAAAAAAGG
>CEQR01110937.1_pt1 | contig 20849 bp, 13 predicted proteins | sample 530901 | NCBI WGS metagenome assembly CEQR01 (sample SAMEA2621085, study PRJEB7988) | marine metagenome | isolation source: saline water (ENVO:00002010), including | reverse complement strand
ATATCTATTACAGTTCCATTTCCTCTGTCGGCTTTCTTATTGTTTAGAATGGAGATATCAATCTGCATCTTACTTGAAGCCCCACCTCCCGTCTTAGCATTCAGACCTAAGTTTCTTCGAATAAGCTGATCTAGCTCAGATAGTTCCCGAACATTCTTGGGTCCTTTTAAATTATTCATACTGTCCCTAAGCAGCTTGATACCTGCCGCCGCTACATAGTGTTGATACTTATCCGCAGGACTACTTTGATTCTCAGCGATCTCCATCATCGTTTCGTCCTCTTCTAATCGAGCATCATGTTTGGCGCGAAGAACAGCTTCGTCCGTCATGTTTTCTAAATTCTGCTCGATCTTATCTGCCAGCTCATCGACAGGTTTTTCAGTCTTGTCGAGATCCTCCGTCTTAACGGGCATGACTAATCCATTTTTTCTTGCTGGGATTCCTCTCTTCTTAAACCATCTCCTAACAGTCCCAGCATGAACGCCCAACTCTTTTGCGATAGAGCTAGTCTTCCAGTCTAAATTGTATAATTCGACTGCACGTTCTTGAATTTCTTGTTTGGAATTGAAAGCCATTTTTTTCTGTCGTATGGTTTTTAATAATTATGGCGTTAAATGAACAAAGGAGCAAGCAGTTACTAGAACCAACCATCGATCCTAAAACTAAAAGGATGGATGTGGGTGGTTTTAAAATACCTCCTACTAGTTTAATAACGGCTCTTCTATACGGGTTCGCCAACCATGAAGTTATTGCTGCCAGAGAATATTATTTCTGGAGGATTTGTGATGAGCTTTGGAATAGGGAAGACCTACCTGAAAAATTAATGGTCAAACATCCGTGGGCTACCTTGATGATTCGAGCAGCTCTTGAAAACAAATACCTTGCTGTTGGGGGAAGTGCTTCATCAGGAAAGAGTCACACTATGGCGGCTTGGGGTATCATTAACTGGTTATGTCAACCACAAGACACTCTGGTTCTAATGACCTCTACCACGCTTCGTGAAGCCCGAAAGCGAATCTGGGGAAGTGTAATGTCTTTGCTATCCGTGATTGACGATGCGCCGATCAAGATTCGGGATTCAATCGGTAACGCTGCTTACATTAACGAGAAAGATATTCTTATTGAGAGAGCAGGTCTTTCATTGATTTCTGCTGAGAAAAGTAAGACTAAAGAAGCTGTAGGTAAATTTATCGGTATCAAGCAGAAGCGCGTGATCCTGATCGGAGACGAGCTTTCAGAACTTTCTGAAGCTATCCTAAATGCTGGACTTACAAACCTGTCTAAAAACCCCTCATTTCAAATGATTGGGATGAGCAACCCCAACAGTAGGTTTGATGCTTTTGGTGTTTGGTCTACCCCCAAAGATGGATGGGATAGTGTGGACACAAACCTAGATGATAAGTGGGAGACTAAATGGAATGGTAAGTATATCAGACTAGACGGAGAAAAGTCTCCTAACATTATGGCAGGGGAAACCATTTACCCTTGGCTTCCTACAGAGGAAAAACTTGCAGAAGATAAAGCTCTCTTAGGTGTAGAGAGCAGGGGTTATATGCGAATGGTTCGTGCAGTCTTCTTCGATAGCGACGAGACCACAGGCATATACACAGAGAATGAGATCACTTCTAGCGGGGCTATGAAGAAGGTAGACTGGCAAGGGTCACCAATAAATTTGTGTGGGATCGACCCTGCTTTCACTAATGGTGGGGACAGGACGATTATGTATACAGCTAAATGTGGCTATGACTCTACTGGTCAGTATGTTATAGAGTTTGGTGACGCTATCCATCTCAACGATGACGCAACCAACAAAGCAGTTCCTCGAACTTATCAGATTGTTCAGCAAATTAAGGAGAAATGCGAAAAGCTTAAAATCCCTCCTGAGAATGTAAGTGTCGATGCTACAGGTGCTGGTGCTCCCTTTTGTGACGTATTAGCGGGGGAATGGTCTGGTAAATTTATGAGAATTTCTTTTGGTGGGAAGGCTAGCGAGAAGAGAGTTAGCGCCAACAGTCCAAAGATTGGATTAGATTTATATGTTAACAGAGTTTCAGAACTCTGGTTTGTGGGGAAAGAGCTTATGAGAACCCGTCAAATTTTTGGAGTAACCTCTGATTTAGCTCAAGAAATAACTGAAAGAAACTACGATATGGTAAAAGGTGGGGGTTTACGGATGAAGATAGAGTCCAAACCTGAGTTCAAATCCCGCTTTGGAAAGTCTCCAGACTTAGCAGATGCTGCCTTCTTAGCGTTAGATTGCGCTAGACAGAGGTTAGGTTTGGTAGCTGTAGACCCGCCAGATAACAATGATTCATCTACTCCTTATAGAAGGACCACTATAAAAACTTTATCTAATGCTTTACAAAACTCCGAAGCTACCCTCATCGATTGACTTTTTCTTGAAAATCAATTACATTTCAAGCTATGGCAAATCCACTTTTAGGCTTCATTAACAGGAGTAGAGACGTTCTTACTGCGGCGTATGGTGCGGGTAAGAAAAAATTTGAGGAAGGTGCCCCAGAAGAACCTGAAGTTGACGCGATTACTGCGAGCTACATGGATCTAGAGCAGAACCAAGCAGAGATCGACCGCAATTTGGAGCAAGAAGGGTTTGAATCAAATCCTCAAAGGGAAGCTAGATTGGCTAAAGCAGAAAATCTAGCGCAAAGGCAAATGCTCAGAGGCAGGATTACTGAAGCTTTTGGTAGAGGGCTTTCTAAAGAAGATTTAGACAAAGAAATAGGTATCCTCAGAGGAGAATCAGCTAACCTAGATATTGATCCTACTGCTTTCGGTAGGGAAGTAGAAAAAGATCAAACCGCTTTAAGGGAGAGACAGAGGCAAGCTAGGAGAAGGGCAGCTTTCGTTAGGAGGGCAAACGATCCAAACAGAACTCTTGGCGTAGGTCAAAAGAGAAGGGTCTACACAAGAAAAGATAGGCTGAAGCTTGCCAAACAATTACGAAAAGATGGATTCAGTAAGGCCGCAGAACAAGTCGCTTTAGATTACGCAAGATCTCCCGAAGCTAGTGCCCCAGCTATTTCAACTCCTGCTATGAGACAAAGGCGTATGGCTGATCGTGCGGAAGCTGATGAAGTAAGACAGATGAATCAAGGTCTTACTAGGCTATTGATACAGAAAACTGAGCAACAACTCAGAGACCCTGACTTTAAGCTTAATTTGAATATTTAATTCGTCTGAATAATGGCTGAACTATTTGATTACAACAGGGACATTGCTCCCGCAAAAAATACATTCCAGTTCACTGGTCCCGAATCTACTTTTCTAAATAGGAAAGCGGATCAGGAAATGATGCCTCAGTTAGATCTTATGATGAAGCTGCGGGGGCAGATTCAAAAAGAAAGAGCTGCGGACTTTGCATTCGAGACTGGGATGTTTGAGTTTAAACAAAGGAAGAAAGGTATCCGTCAGCAAAAGGAATATGATGAACAGGCTGAAAATTTATTAGCCCCTTTAGGAGCGATAGTCGATAACCCAGAGCTTTCACCCCTTGAAAAAATTCAAGAGATCGGGGCAATACAACTCCAGAACTCAAGGACTTTTGCTAGCAGTCCGATTGCTCAAGCATCGGCAGATGCTGCGTTGAGAACTCTGTCAGCTCAGGTTCAAGAGCAGACCAAGAAGGATACTAAGAAGGCTAGGAAGAGAGCAGAGCAAAAAGGGGTGGAACAAGCTGTTACAAACAGAGAATATAATCGTATCCAGCGGTTCCAGACACCAGAAGAAGTTGCTCAATATAAAGAATCGCTTGGTCCTAATCCTACTCTAATGCAGCAGGAAAATATTAAGCTTGCGGAACAAACTGTAGCGAGATTTGAAGAGAGCCAAGAAGCAAAGAAAAAATTGGCCGAAGCTCAGACTATTGAGGATCAAGCAAAGGCACGAGAAGATATAGGTAAGATTCTACTTGATGCTTCGAATGATGATCTGAAACAGCTCGAAAAGGATCAAGAGGCGCACACAGAAGCGAAGGAAAGTGCTGTAGAAGATCAAGACGGAAACAAAACCTATTCAGGACCTACTCCAGCTTCAATACTTAACCGCTACAGAGGAAGGACATTTAATGATGGTAGTCAGATTATTGAGCATCCTTCAAAGATCGGTAAGCTACAGTTTGTGGATGAAGAAGGAAATATCATTGAAGATACGGTTGCGTTAAACTTTGAAACGCTCAGACGTTTGATCCAAAACAGAAAAGCCAAGCACAGATCCGCAGCTTTAGAACGACCTCAATCTCTTTTAACACCTAAAGGTGTAAATCCAAATCTCGGAGGAGAAGGCAACGAATAATAATTTATAATCATACATATCTGCTTCTGCTATGTCAGACCCAAGCGAAACAATCACAACACCTCAGTTCAAAGGAACTCCATATTCTGTATGGTCTTCTCAAAATGTATTTGAAGACCCAATTGAAAGTTACTCAAAGTATTATGATAATCTTAGATTAGAATATATTGCTGCGGGTAAGTATGACGAGAACACAGAAAAAAGTTTCCAGTTTAACTTTCGTAACATCCTTACCGAAAAAGAACTCGTTAACGAAGAGAATCAAGAGGATGTAATTGCTAAACTTGAATCTCCGTTCAAACGAAATCCTGTTGAGGAAGCGTTGTTCATTAGAGATGCGGTAACCAAAGAAGATGGGTCCATCAATGAGTCAGTTGAGGATCTGATGGAGTTCGATGAAGGGGAGCTACAGCAAGTTGTAAACTATGCAGATGCTCTACAAACTGGAGGGGATATACCTGAAGGTATCGACGTTGAGAAAGTTGATGAAATTGTAAGGGAGAAAAAAGAAAACTATCTCAAAGGTCTGCACCGACAAAACGAGTTATCCGCTGGTATTTATTATACCAAAGAAGGACAAAGAAGATTTATAGGGGGAACCTTACGTGAAGGTCAAACTGAAGCAGACGCTCTCAAAGAGGGTGAAAAGTTTGGTGTTAAACCAACAGATGTATTTAGCTTCCGAGCATACAGAAAACCTTTAGATGCAACTAGCAAGCTCAAAGCTTTTGAAGTTGAGCAACGGCAACAAGTCGAACAAGAGGTATCAGTCTTCCTAGATAAGCAAGACACATTGTTTAGTAGAGAGATCGAAACGTATTTCCACGCACTAGCTAGAGTTTACGGCAGTAAAAAAACTTGGGGAGTTGGAGACAAAACTTGGGATAATGTGGGGGAAGCTGCGAATTGGTTCGGGAGATCTGTCAATTATTATTGGCAAAATGCTTTTGGTAACGAAGACGCGAAGCGGGAGGTCGGCAAAGACTTGTATTACGCCGATATCCAAGAGGACTTTGAAAGTGATATTGAAATAGCTAGAGAAGAACTCTTAGCAAAACTTTCTGAGAAGACAGGTCTATCCGTAGAGAAAAATGGGGTCTTGGACGATGTTATCAATGACATGGTTATCAAGTTAGCTGCGTATGGAGACGGAGGTAATTTCAAACCAACGCTAAACTACTCCGAGGATATAGAAGATATGGTCCAGAATGTCTCCAAGACAAAATATTCTGGGGCCATTGTTCAAGAAGAACTTAACGCGAAGCCTGAGCTTTTCAGACTAGCTTTAGAAAAAGCAGGAGCTTCAGCTAAAGAGATAGAAATAGCGGACGCTAAAAGGCAGATCCAAAACGAAACCTTATTCAGTTCGTATAGTGATACTCTCATGCAAGATGACAAGTATTCCGATAATTGGCAGAACGCTCTGATCAGCGGAAAGCAGGAAGGAATAAGTAATAACGAGGTCTTAGAAAGGTTTGTAAAGCGGTATGACCCAAGCACTAATTGGAACGGGATGTGGCAAAGCGTAGGTCACGGATTTAGTGATGTAGCATTCGGCGTTGGCAATCTCCTAGGATATGAATGGGGCAAGGAAGGACTTTTAGAGAACGCAAAAAACAAAGCTCATCTCCAGCAGATGAGAACAATCTTTGGTCAGGACTACACATTTGGACAAAAAGCTCTTGAGCAAGTTGCCCCACTTATCATTGATGGTGTGATTGCTGTAGGGGGAGCGTTACTGACACCATTCAGTGCAGGTGGTTCTGCGCTTGCAGCAGGTGGTTATTTTGCGGCTAAACAATCAGCAACCACAACAGCTAGAGTTTTACTAAAAGGTTTATTTACCAGCACGCTAAAAGCGAAAGCGAAGAAAGATGCGAGTGGAAAAGTTATTACAGAAACTTCAGAAGAGATTGCTAAGAGGATTCAAAAAGCTGGAACTCTTAAAGGTCTTACAGAGGGACAACTTGTAAACGCAGCTAAAGCTTACAATAAAAAGTTGGCGAGCGTCTTAGATATTAAGACCCCACTATTTGTTAGTGCGGCAACGAGATCGGGTTCCATGAACTACGCTCCGATCTACACTACTGTTTACGACGAGCTGGAGAGAAAACACAAGGACGCAGAGGGAGAGTGGACTAACGGTTATAGTGAGGAGAGAGCTAAACAAGAAGCACACGAAGCTGGATACACGGGGATGCTAAGTGCTGGAGCATTTACAGGTATCCTTACAGTTGCTTTCGGAAGTATAGGAGACTTCGCAACTCGTGGCACAAAATTAGGCACAAGACTCAAAGCACTCGGTGGATTAGAGAATGCTTACCTGAAAGGCATGAGCTTTAAAGGTATTAAAAGAGTGGGGGATAGACTTGCAGGACAAGTAAGTAGCAACGAGACATTTGCTAAGATGGTGAAAAACTTAGTTAGTGACACTATCAAAAGTGCAGCAGGTGGGGGAGGACTTAATTTATTACTGAGCGCAGTGGGTGAGGCGGCAGAAGAAGGTATTGATGAATTTGCTCAGAGTTTAATCCAGTCAGCAATCACAGGTGAAGAAGTTTCATTTAGATCAAGAGTGGAAGGTGCGCTGCAAGGTGCCGCAATGGGAGCGTTTTTAGGCGGAGCTTCTCCAGCTATAGGGCAAGTGACAAGAAACGTGTTGCCTAGCGTATTCGAAGACAAAGCTGCAATGCTAGAAACAGAGGTGGCGATGACTCAAAGGTTTGTCAAAGAAGCTACTGCGACTCCTGAATTGGCCGCAGATTTTGAGAAACTCAAAGAGGTTGCCCCACAAGTAGCTTCAGAATTCGAAAGAATCATAAATGAGAATACTCCGTCAGGTAGTGATGATACGGCTAGAGAAGAAGAAGAAGACGAAGAAGCACCTGCTACCGACCCAGTAAAGTTGGAAGAAGAGGCTAGAGCACTTGAAGACAAAATAGCTCAAGGTGCGGCGAGTGAAGAAAGAGGTTCAGAAAATGCTACTCAACAAGAAGAAGCAGATGCAGGGAAATCATCTAGGGTGAACCCAAGGGTAGACGCAAGTCCTGCTGTTAATACAGTTGTAGAAGGTGACCTGAACCCATCAGATGCAAAACAATCTGTAACAAGTAACATTCCATCCGACAGAGCACCCTTAACGCCAGACCAAGAATTCAAGGCATCTGTTGCTGAAATCAATAGGAGGTTTCAACTCTGGAAAACTAAAACAAAAGCTCTGAAAGAGATGCCTTCGGAGTTATCTGAGCAGAGGGATCTACTGGAAAAAGAGATTGCTCAAGAAGTTTTAAGAGGAGACATACTAGATCCAAATGCCCATGCAGTAGCACTGCGAGATGCTAGAGAGTACAGGAGCGAGCAAATCAAAGAAGCTAATAAGCCGATAGAACTGACCGAAGAGGATAAAGAGACTCTAAAAGAATTTATTAATAAAGGCTTTCCTGTTCACCTGATCGCAGACCAGCTCCAACAATTAGGTTTAGACCTGTCCCGAACAGATACTGCCTACTTAAATGCAGCGACAAGGTATCTTAAAAAACAGATTAGAGAAATCTATCCTACCCTTAAAGCACAGAGTGGAGGAGTTAAGTTACCTAGGTCATTAGACCCAGAGGGAACGGTTCAGTTAGACGAGTTTGGAAATGGTGTTTTTAACAATGATCCGTCAGGCATGGCTACGTTGTTGCTTAATAACATCTCTGTCGAATTAACTCAGGAACAAGTAGAAAGTCCTGCTTTCAACCAAGCTTTCAGACACGAGGAAAAAGACGGAAGATACTTTCTGACAGATGTAATGATTCCCGTCAGGGGTGGTCTTATTTCAGTGAAGACTGCACCAACTGAGGTTCCTGTTCACGAAACAGATTACAGTCAGATAAAGGAAAAAATACAGAGAGTAAATGTCCTGAAGGAAACTACTACAGTTCCAGATGGCAACGAAATTCGTGTTGAAAGTCCTATTCCCGCCAGAGATGGTAAGCGTAGACTGGTCGGTTTCAAGACTCTCCTCAAGGAGGCAACAGATCTTACGTTACTCAAAAAGTTTATTGTAGATACAGCAGAAGGTTCTCTCGATAAAGATTATGTTGATGCCGCAGCAATCTCTATGAGCCTCGATCTTCAGGAGGCTATATATAACTACATAGATGCTGTCGAAAATGGAACCGATCTCCCTCAATTAGGTTTTGAAAGATCAGCTAGGCGAAGCGTTAAGTTTTTCCGCGAGATGCAGGGAAACAGGAAAGCGCAAGCTATTCGAAACCTAGCTAGTGTTATTGACCCTGAGTCTAACATACATAGGAGACCTGATCTTTTTGATGCGGAGGAACAAGCAGAGGATCTGGTTCTTCATGCGTCTGCTACAAGCATTCCTCCTATTTCAGAAAGCAAACTCAAAGCATTCCTTGATGTTCAGTTCGCTAACATCGCAGCAGCGTTAGATGCTGATGAGAATTTGAAGAGGGCAGTAAAAGACCTTTTGAACAAAAAGGTGCATAAAGGGAGGAAAATTACAAAGCGTTATAATTCGATGGATACAGCAGTGGAACTGGTCCACTACTTAGCATCTAAAGCTGGAAGTGATCAAACCGCAGCAGAACTAGAGCTTCGTCTTAGAGTTGGAACACTAGAAGCGCCAGCATTCAAACTAGGAAAAGAAGTTAAAGAAGCCCTCACTTTACTGGGTGTTACAAGTCCCGCCCTTACAAGAAGGATGGAAAATGATCCAGAATTGTATGCTTTAATAGAGATGCAATTGCAGGAGCTAAGTGGTTCTACCCAGTCTCTTACATTTGGAGATGTAAAAACATTCTACACTCAACTGAGAAAAGGAGCTGCTCTTTATAAGAAGAGAGCTTTGAAGGATGGCAAGTCCATGGATCAGAATGCCAAAGAGAACAGGGAACAACTGGAAGGTCTCGGCCTTGTAGATGGAGATCCTGAATCAGTAATTGCTGCTCTAGAAAACATCCTCAAAAAAGGTCCAAAGCAACTTCGTATTCTTGCTAAACTTCTTCTCAATAATAAAGATTATATAAGGTCCATAGATTTCGTCATAGACGAAAGCCATATGAATTTTGCGGGGGGCCAACTGATAAATATTTTCGGTGATCACTCGGTCATAATTAATATTGCAAGGAGTCATGCAAGAGGTGTGCAAGACACTCTTGTCCATGAGTATATCCATGCGTTTACTAGAGACATTTTAACCAAACCAGCGGAAGCTAGGACTGAATCTCAAAACGAAGCTGTCAGAACTCTAGAGTTGCTGATGGATATAGCTAAAACAGAAGCGGTCAAACAAGACAGAGGAGAGTTTTCTGAAGCAACTTCAGATGTCGTAGAGTTTCTAGCTTACTTTTTAACTGATCCAGAATTTCAAAAATTCGTAACTAGCATTGTCCCTGAATCTGAAGGGGACTTCAACTTATTTCAATGGATTATTAAAACTGTATCTAAACTTCTTGGTAAGGAAAACCAACCTACTTTTGAAGATGCAATGGAGGGAGCTTTGTCCCTCCTTAATAGAACAGGAGTCCCGAATCCTGTATCAAAATCAGGATACACGGGTCAGGTTGCACGAAGCATTAATCAATCTCAGAAAGAACTATTCGAAATCTCTGAGTCTTTGGGGATGAAAGAACGTGCGGAGATTGACGAAAAGCTACAGCAACGTGCTGCTGAAGTTGTTGAGTTTGCTGCATCTTACATTCCAAGAGAACTCAACATAACCATCGACACTGAGAGTGATGCTTTAGCAGAGCTTGATTCCGAGACTGGAATGATTGCCCTCAACCCTAAAAGGATTGCGGCAAAGTTAGCTACGATGGGAGCGAATGATACAGATCCTCAACGGAGGAAACACATCCTAGCTGTCATACTAAACAAGGCAATGGGAGAGGCAGCGGCAGACGCAATGACTACTGATCAACAGTATGCTGCTGTCACTAGCGCCATGACAGAGACGGAGTTTGTCAGAGAGGTACTTGAAACTTATCCAGTTGATGAACAAGAAGCTATCTTCGCTATCCTACGAGGAGAGGGAGGACCTGAAGCTCAAGCTGCGGAGCAATTCAAGCTGACCAAAAAAGCTATGGCTCGCCACGCAGAAATGGCGACGAGAGGTATGTCATCCGCAGAACAGATTGCATTCCTCCAGCTCAATCCAAATCTGCTTACTACCTTTGCTCAGTATCTCAAAGCTTATCTTAGCAAGATGTTCTACCACAGGAGCATGAAAGATGTGTCCCCTGAGATGAGGAAGGCAGTTAATAATATGGTGATCGAAATCAGAGCGATGGAGTTGGGATACAGACCTGCTCCTAGTGTGATGACTCACAACCCTCGAAACCCATATGCAGTGGTGGAGCAGTTGATGCAACAAGCTGTTAATACAAACAGGTTTGTCCCAGAAGAATCTATGCTGGATTTCCCTGATGATCCAGAGAATGGATTCTACAAGGGATACGCTTACGGGACAGAATCCCCTGACCTAGAGTCTGCCGAGAACAGCAATAGCTCTCGTAACCGTGGGTTAGGTTTAGGTCTTTACTTTACTAAATCCCAAATGACTTCGAGTGGTCGAGTCGAGGGAGTAAAATATGAAGTGCCCACAGATAGAACTACAAGTGAAGGGAATACTCCTGAGTATGTATACACTGCGGACATACGTCTGCAAAATCCTTTGGTCGTAGATAGTTTGTTTGGTGGCGCTAAAAGCACGGAGCTAAACACTATGCTCTTGAAAGGGATCGCTGATAGGTATGGGTTGACTCCAAAAGAATACACTGCGTTCAAAGCAGCGATGGATCAAGACGGTTTCTCTGACCAGAACTTCATTAAACTCCCTAACGAATTAATCTCTAGTATTCGTAACTTAGATAAGAATGCATCTTACTATGGAAAGATAACTCAGTTCATAGAGATAGTTAATAAGTTTAGTGAAGCCGATCCGAATAAGCCAGCAACAGGGGCTGATCCGACAGACTCTATGCTGCGTTTGTTTTCCGAGATAACGGGATACGATGGGGTTTACTCCCGCAGAGAACAGATGCTAGCTGTCTGGGACAAGAGTGCCGTAACACTTAAATCTCGCACACGCTCGCAGGGAGGGTCAATGCAGACAGAAAGGATTGCCTCAGAACCTCCTATCGTTTTGCGGAAGGCGGATGACAATGAGCTGTTCGATCTAGGGTTCAGAGACGATCTCCGTGTAGGAACTGCGAAGTTAGGAACAGATGCCGTGCCTAAAGAAACTCCACAGAATAGTAATATCGGTGGCGTTCTTGCCGAGGGCAATGACGATCCTAAAGCTTTGGAGTATCTTCGGACTAAGACTATTCCCAAACAGATAGCTCAGATAACTAAAGCACTTAAAGCTAGTTCTCCAAATGGCCGATACATCGTGCCTAAAGAATTTACACGAGCTAGAAATCCAGAAAAGAAACTCCAAATCCTAAAAGATTTCTTAGCCGATAACCTCGTAGCACTTCACAACGCAGTTGACCCAGCGATCAGAGAAAGATCCAAGCGGTGGTATCAAGGCGCAAACAGAATAGCAAACGGGTTAGCGGATAAATATAATGTTACCACACAGCAAGTTGCTGGTGTGATGGCAACCCTTAGCCCACAAAAAGATTGGTTCTTAAACTTAGCTCAAGCAGAACAGACTCTGGAAGTTTTCTCTAACTACCAAGAGTATGTAATGGGTAACGAGGAATTCAGCAAAGTTGTAGAGGAGGCCGTAGCACTAGCTAAGGCTACTGACACAAATAAGAAGGGCAAAACCAAAGCTCAAAAAGATAAGCTAGACGAAGAAGCTCGTAACCAGCGAGCAGAAATGATAGCTCCTCTTAGCGGTAAGTCCCTTGCTGAGATAATCGAAGAGGGAAACCCTGATCTTATGGGGTGGGCTATAAGACTTATTTCCGAAACAGAATTTGGAAAAGGTGTTACCAACGTAACCCCAGAAGGAGAACCTAACGGTCCTTACATGAAGGACGATGGTTCACCTGTCTTGAATGGGTGGGGTAGTGCAGGAGAATCTTTTAGAGCTGTTTCTATTTTGCTGGATGGTTCAGCTAAGAACATCAGTGAGAGACTAGGTAAATACCACAAGGTAAGAAACTTTTACAACAACATCGCAACTCCATTCAGCAATGAAGGCGATGTTACAATTGATACTCATGCGGTAGCTGCTGCTTTCCTGATGCCTTATGCCCAGAAAGCTGTTCCAGTATCCCATAACTTTGGGGGTGCATCTTCGACTGAAAAGTTCGGGATGCAGGGTACATATCACATTTACGCTGATGCTTACAGACAAGCAGCGAACACTCTAGGTATTCCACCTTATCAACTTCAATCAATAACTTGGGAGGCAATTCGAGAAATCTATCCTGCTAACAGCAGAAAGAACTTGAAGTATGTCGCAGAACGTGAGACTATATTTAAAGAAAATGACCCAGAAGCAGCAAGAAATGAAATCCTTGGACGAGCAATTCCAAAACCGTTATGGTTTGGAACCCCAGACAGTGGACTTCTTGATAGAGCGGAGACCCTCATTGGAAGCGAAGTTCAAAAAGAAGCTATCGCTCGAAGAGGTTTACTCTTTAGTGGGAGGAGATCTCCTGACGGAGGAGGAGTAACAGAGCTAGGTGTCCCACCTATCCCAATCGAAGCTCCTGTAGTTAACAGGAAAACATCTGATGATGAAGACATTCAATCTCAGTTTGGGCAAGACTCTAGACTACCTGAGTCCCTTGATCCTGTCCTCATGGCAGAACAAGAGATCGGCAATTGGTTAGAGCTATTAGATGTCCCACTGTTTGAGTTGGGTGAGTATGAGTTTGAGAACAAAGGGGCGATCAAAAAGTTCCTATACAAAACTTTTGTCCGAAGAGCTGATAAGCGAGTCGTAGAATTCCACGACATAAACCAAGGCTTTACGAGAGAGGCACGAGTTATCGTATCTAAATTCCAAGAGGAAGCTGACAGAGTCATAGCTGAAGAAGATAAAAGACTCAGCAAGGTAACTGGCAGAGAGGAAGGTAACATACCTGCTATTCTAGTATCCAGAGCATCTGGTGCTACCGAGGGGACACAGCTTACGGACGAACAACAAGATCTTGTTCAGGACGAATATCAAGAGGATGTAAGAGCTGCCAGAAGGACAAAGAAATTGGAAGACGAAACTGGTGTGCAATACACTGAGAGGGTATCGGGTTTATACGAACTCGCTAAAGCAAAGAAACAAGAAAGGATCACGGAGCTTCGTGAGCAAAACAGAGCGGAGCAACTAGCAGACAGGGATAAAGCTCTTAGTGATCTGCTCACACTGTCTCCTAAAATGTATGGAGTAGTTTTAAAACTCCGACAGATTCAAGATCAGTTATCTAAGAAAGCGGTTGAGGTCTTCGGTCCATCTATGGATTCGACTGATCTCAACCTGTTCTTTGATTTCAACAGGGGCATCTACATGACTCGGAGATACCGAATGTTTGAGGACGTAACCTTTGCAAAAGATGTAAAAGAATCTGATGAGTACGCTGACGTTAGAGAGCAGGCTATTACTTATTTTGCTAAGAAGTTATCTGAAGAACACATCGACGAGAAGATGGAGGAAACGGGAATGAGCTACAGACAAGCAAGGCAAGCACTTGAAGAAGAAGCTGTAGCAAAAGATTCACGATTTAGGTCTGATGCCACAGTAATGGTAGGAGAATTTATTGATGCTTACTCCAAAGCAGACACTAAAAAGAGATTCCAGATTCAACAGAGAGAGGCTGGTCAGCAAGAAGTAATCTTGAAAGACGCAGGTTTCCCTCCCAATAGTCCGCTACAAAAGATTGTTAACGATATTAACGATAAGCAGAATATCCCTGAACCTATCCGTCAACTACTTGGGGAGTATGGGCAAGAAGAAGGAATAAGTAATCTTGCTTACACTCTAAGTCACACTGCGAGTATGGTTTCAAACCAAGCGTTCTTCAATAAGCTGAAGAGATTAGGAACCAAAAACAAAGATAAAGATGGGAAAGACGCACCATGGATGGTTACCGCAGCAGTAAGAGATGCAAACCCACAGGATTATCCTAACTGGGTTCAGATTGAGGCGGAAGGAAATGCAGACGTTAATCCTGTTAATGGGATGTATGTCCCCAAAGAAGTTGAATCAAACCTCAGAGATTTGTTTGGTAATAAAAAGGATGATCCTCTTGATCCTTTCAACCAAAGAGCACAAGTAGCGGGATACGTTAAAGATGCAGCTCGCTGGGCTACAGGTATGACTCTAGCTTTGAGAACACTAGGTGGAATTGGTTTCTATATGAGGAACGTGCTTGGCAATGGATTGTTCTTTGGTCCTATGCAAGGATACTATGGTGGTATTCCACTTATGTTTAAAGAAGGGACTGGAACCTTTTTCCAAGGAGGACAAGCAGCAGTAAATAAAGTATTTGGGACCGAATATAACGCTGAGTTTGGAAAGGATTCATTGATCGTAAAAGCATTCAAGGGATCAAGAGAGGACATAGACTTTGCTTTAGTCGAGTTGAAATCTAGAAACGTGTTTGGTGATGAGCTTGAAGTGACTGACATCCAAGACCTATTAACAGGTAACACAAAGTATAGTGACCTGATGAAGAAGCTGAAGCAGACGGGTCTCGCAAGTAATTGGTTACAGAGCATCAAACAAAAGACAGGGTCCGTTAAAGTTCCTGATCAATACATTCCGCTCTTCAAGGAAATAGGTATTCCTCTTGGGAAAGCTGGGATGCTTCCTATTAAAGGACTCAAAAAGGCGCACGACCTTATGCTAAAAACAGGTGGTCGTGTTGCTTCGGCAGCAGACGGTTACTTCAAGGTAGGTCTATATAACTTTGAGCTTGAGACATTGATCGACGCTGCAAAGCACGACATAGAAAACGGGAACCCTCAAGGAAGGTATGGAAGACTTCTAGATAAGAACGGAGAACCAACCACAGCTATGAAAAACAAAGCTGCTGACATCGTCAAAGATACAGCTCAAGCTTATAGCCGTGCAGTTCCTGCTATCAAACAGTTAACCAGAAATAGTATATCATTGGCGCTAGCCCCTTATGTCCGATTCGCTGCTGATATTCCAAGGGTATACGCTAACGGAGTCATAAGAACTGCTCAAGAAATTAAAGATCCTAACCCTGTCATAAGGAGGAGAGGTTTTAGACGAGCAGCGGGAGCGATTACAACTACGACAATCAGTGTTGGACTGACTAAAGGATCTCAAATGCTTCTGTTCGGACTTGATGACGAAGAAGCTGACAAGGCAATCCGATCCATGATCCCTGTCTGGATGCGGGATTCAGGAATCTTGTTTTACAAAACAGATGATGGTCTCTACTCCATAGACTTACAATACCTCAACCCCTTTGCCATCGTTCAAGACCCTGTTGTTCGTTCAATTGAAGCAATAGTAAGGGGCAAACGAATAGACAAAGCTATCCTCAATGACCTCATAGGTTTGGGAGGAGAAGATGGGATAGGTAAGAAAGGTCTAATAAAACCTTACTTCCAAGAGCAAATCCTCGCAGGTGCTGTTTTGGATGCCATCTTTAAAGACCAAGATCAATACGACAATGAGCTAATTCTGAAGGGTGAGTCTAATGTTCTTCTTAAAAAGGCTAGTTACATCTACGACAGAGCATTCGAGCCTAACACAGTTAAGGCCCTCGATGATTCATTTGATGCGTTCATGTCGAAAGACAGATCAGATGATTTCTTTAAACGCCCCATAGGTAGACTCCTTAAAGAAGTTCTCCCGATCAAACCTTACAAGGTAGATGTAAACAACGGATACAGGAGATTTATCCGTAACCACATGGAGGAATACAATGCTAACAAATCTAGGTTCGCCATGAAGATGCTCTCGCCAAACGAGATGACCTACGGGGATATCCAAAGAGCATACGATGACTTCGCTCACGTTCAGGTATACCAGAACAACGAGTTCTATCAGATCCTAAAAGGGTTCAGACAACTAGGATTAACACCGAAGCAAATCCGAGATGACGCTAAGAGCAGAGGCGTAAGTCTAGAAAGACTCGATCAGAATAAGGGAGGGTTTATGAACCGTCCTTTCCCAACACTTCCGTTGCAGGATAAGATGAAGAAAACCACTGACGGAAAACGGAGGCTGAATACTCTGAAGAAAGTCATCAATGATAAATACCCAAGGAAGAAACTAACTATAGACCCATGAAGAAAGAAGATTTCAAACCACACGTAATGTATAACCCTAAGACGGGGGAAGGAACTAAAGCGTCAACATACAAACAACACCTAAAATTAAAAGAGATGGGATACGTACACAGCAAACCAGCGAAGAAGACAGCTAAGAAGACAGCTAAGAAGGCAGCTAAGAAGAAAAGCAAAACCTCTTATCAAGATGCCGTTAACAAAAGGATGTCAGACTACTAAAGAGGTAGTTGATATGCGGAAGTATCTTCCTTGGATGAGGAAGGTGTGTCCTTTTCTGCTAGCCTTCCATCAACTCGATGGACTCAGCAAAAAGAAAGGCATCTCGAAAGAGATACAGGAAATCAAAAGCACACTGGCGCTTATTGCAGAGAGGAAGTATTGAGGTGAAACCAGCAGCATCATTACTAGAAACCATGATAGTGGTTCTGGTTACGATGATGTTGAGCACCCTCTTAATACAGTCTGCCTTCTATGTTTACGAAGCATTCATAGAAATGAAAGCAATCGATTCTACCTCAGACTATTCTGGGGGCGTTAAGAAAGTGTTACGCTAAAGTATCTTCTCTTTAATTGACTCAGCGAAAGTATCTTTCAAAGCATTGTAGTCTTCTTCGGAGCAGCTAGTTTTTTCTGTTAAAGAATATGGTTGCCTGTTTGCTTCTCGCTCTTGCTTCAACATAGCCTTCGCCAGTATTGCGTAGTTGATGATGTCCTCACAAGCATCATCGACTGTCTCCCCTTTCACTGATAGTTGCCCATCGTTCGTGAAGGTCTTGATCCGTTGGATCTTATCCATCACACGCATCAGGATTCCCGTTACAGGATGCACCCCAAGGATGGTAGCAGAACGAAAGTTAGCAAAGGGATCATCAGACCCCTTGCCCCCAGTATAATCATTATTCTTTACCTCCATTATCTTGCGACATTTATTTGTGGTCTCGTCGTGGAGTTCTAATAGTTCGGTTACATTCATAATTCGTATTTGATTAAAGTTAGCAGCAAGACGAACAAAGCTATTAGTAAAAATACACTAGCTTGAATCTCTCGGTCGTTGATTAGGTCTGTCATCTTGGGTTTCTCTGAATAGTTTTGTCAGACTTACGGCAGCTCTCAACCTCAGTTTATCTTCTTGTCCTGACGAAGTAGGGCTAGTTATTTCAGGACCTATTCTCTGCTGCCCTTTGTAATTCTTCCATAAGGTATACACCTTCACTGTCTCTGGACACACGTAGTCATTGTCAATTATCTCTCCTTGAAAAAGGAACTTTATATAGTCTGGCTGATTAGTTTCTACTACTTGTCTGATTAGATTCATCTGAATGCCCCCGCCGTTACGTTGTGTGTCACCTCTTCGATCTCTCGGTAGAGTTCTTCTGAAGTGGATTCCCCTAGTGCCATCACAGATTTGATAAAGAGATCTAAGTGCTTTGGCTGATGTGCTCGAACACATCTGATACTGGCGGAAGGGGCGAAAGCAATGATGCTCCACCCAGATGGGTTGTTATCTGAATCGTCGGGCCTAGCTTTGATAGCTATCTTGGACCCATTCAAAGTCAGGATTTCTGCGGTTGTGTTAGTAGGTTCTCTCATTTACGTAATAGGATGAGTTCATCTCACAGATTTGTGAGTGATGTATCATGTTCATGTTGTCCATTTTTCTGGATATAGCTTTCATCACATACTCCTCAATGGAACCAGAGGAGAGCATGATCTTTTGAAGTGCATCAGACTTAGCACCATTACGGTGGATACGTCCTAACACTTGGCTGAATTCTTTAGCGTTGAAGCTAGGGCTAATGAGTGACAGACGGGGTCTGTTTCCATGTGTGTCATGTAGAGAGATACCCGTTCCTCCTGTAGCTGCATTGATTACAAGACAGTTAATCTCGTCCGCTTGGAACCTCTCGATGATATCATTCCTATCCCTTTGAGGGACAGTGCCGTCGATAAACTCACACCCGATACCCCTGCTCTTCAGCATTTCCGTTGCTGCATCCAGACTCTTCTTGAAGTTCAGGAATACAACCACGTTATATCCTTCGTCGTGTGCGTCCTCCGCCATGGTTACAATGTCCTTCACCTTATACTCTTCAGTCTCCATCCGTGCGTTTAAGATTCTGGTGATGATAGGAATCTCCTCCTCATCTTCCCCCATGTAATCCGTGTAATCTGTAGGAGCTATCCCCTTCTCAATATAATCACGGACCTGAGAAGCAGTGAGCTTCAGCTTGTCGTAGCTCTTGATGATCTGCTTGTTGTTGCTGAACTCAATGGGGTCCACGATTACACGGTTCGCTCTGAAGGATTCAGGAAAGTCTTCGACTGTTAACCCATGGGTGTTGATGCCATACATAGCTTTGCGTAGTTGAGTAAGAGCAAAGGGAACATCCCTCATCTCATACCCACCATGGAACCCCGCCTTAACTCTGTGTTTGATGAGCCACCTGAACCAACTGTTCTTTCCGTTGCGGCACTTGTCATTGCTATGCAGTCCAAGCATATATCCAAGAGGTCTCATCTCGATAGGGTTCTCACAAGGAGTTCCACTCATGCCGTGTATCTTGTAACCGAACCGTGTTGCTGCAATAAGTAGGTTAGCATTCTGGGTCCAAGGACCTTTGGCCTTATGGATTTCGTCAAAGAGAATCAGTGTGCCTTCAGGTAGCAACCACTTGAAAGTCTTCTTTCCATACTTACTCACATATCCAGTCTTGCCTGTTCTCAACTTCTCAAGGTTCAGGATGAAGATGGGATCGACTCCACACTCTTTCAGCTCCGCTTCCCAAGAAGGAAAGACTGCCTTCGGACAAATCACTGCGACTCCAGTAATCTCTCCTAAATCTAAAAGAGTCTTAGCTAGCCGTGCCCCAACAACTGTCTTGCCTGTTCCCATCTGGGATGAGTCCAGAGAGTTGCCCCCATTGATGAGACGTTGAACGAAGAAGTCGTGCGCTATCTCTTGTTTAGGAAATAACTTTTTCATCGTCCTAACTGTGAAGCTGCTGCCCAAGTTTCAATAACTCCCAAAGACTCAGTAAGAGTATCGTTCCCGTCGAGGTAAACCCACTCTCCTTCTGACTGCTCGAAGACACACCATCGTCCAGTGTTCCTCATTGAGGGAACAGGGCAGACTAACTTGTGTATCCTCTTGTTGTCTACTCGACTGCGATCCTCTACCCTGTAGTTATTGCTCTGGTCATCGAGCACTTCATACAATCCCTTCTCTAATTTTCTTACCAACATGATTACAGATTCATGGTTCGGGATTCATCTATCTCTCTATCGATAGCAAGGAGATCATCAACCGCTTTTAGGACTTCGGCTTTCAGCTTGTAGTCGATGTCAGAAATAGCGAGCTTCGCTTTGATTTCTCCTGCTGTCCAAGCAGGATCAGTTGCCATGACTCTAGCGTGAGTAGTTCGACGAACTCCTTTCGGAGCAACAGTGACGGTGTCAGGTTTGAACTCAGGCTCAGGTGCTGCGTCTAGTTCTTCTATCAGGCTCGCCATGTCTTGTCGGTAGGCTGCCTTGTGCCGCTTCTTTCGGAGGGTAAACTCCAGAGCAGGATCGAGAGAAGCAATGTATTCTTCTCCGTTGATGGTCACCTCTCGGTGAACTGGCTTAGTTAGTTTTGTCATATTCAGTTATTTGGGTATTGGATATTTTGGTATTCAGTAAAGGCATTATAAATTATTGACACAGTTAGTCAAGTCTTTGGTTCTATGGATTGCTGTAGTTGTTGTGGTGAAGTGCTCGGAAGTTGGACACAAGCAGATCCGAATTGAAACATACTATTATCGATTAACTCTTCGTCATCACAGTGTATGCGAGAAGGGTTCTCTTTAGTCACAAAACCTCCACGCCACTCAATGTGTTCCCAAGGGTTTGCGTAGCGTACGTCAGCAACAATTACTACGTGTTTAGTATCCATGGGGTAAATATGAGTGAGGGTTCTGTTGCATATCGTCGAGGTCCGTGAGATAGGGTTGTCCGTTCTTTCCTTTATCGTAGAAACAACGCTCACAAAATATAGCGTCCTCCCATTCGTGAATGTATCCTTCATCGAACCAAGAAGAAGCATCGGGGGATAGAACATTCTCTTTACCACAGCGGTGACACTCTTCTACTTCCCAATCCAAGTAGTCTTCTTCATCTTCTTGTTCTTCAAGTAACAGGTCGAATGGATTGTCATGTGGTTTACAACAAACGGCAAAGAAACGGAGCACTAGCACCATAGCTATGACCCAAGATAAGATTACCACTGCCCAAATCATTAGTCGTATGGGGATATATGTTTAAGGATGTCT
>CEQR01006249.1_pt1 | contig 21029 bp, 26 predicted proteins | sample 530901 | NCBI WGS metagenome assembly CEQR01 (sample SAMEA2621085, study PRJEB7988) | marine metagenome | isolation source: saline water (ENVO:00002010), including | reverse complement strand
TGGTGGTGGAAAGAGTGGCTTGATAAAAGAAATTTACATGATAAAGCACAGTTAGTTATGCATACTGAACCACATGATCCACATGGTCAAGATTTAGAACATATTGTTAAGAAGTTAGGTTTAGATCGTAGACAAGTAATGTTTTCCACTCAAAAGGTTGATTTATCTAAAATGGGGTCATTCTATCAAATGTCCGATGTTACAATAAACATATCAGATGCTGAAGGTTTTGGATTATCTACTTTAGAATCTCTTTCTTGTGGTACACCAATTATAGCAAATATGACAGGTGGTCTGCAAGATCAAGTTGTCGGACCAGAAGGAGAGAATGGTGTTGCAATATTTCCAACATCCAAATCTGTAATTGGCTCTCAACAAGTGCCATACATTTATGAAGATAGAATTAGTAAAGAATCTTTTCTAGCAGCCTTAGATAAGATGTATTTTTTAGATGAAGAATCTAGGCGAGAACTAGGTATGAAAGGACATCGACATGTTAGACGAAACTTTAGTTTTCAAAATTTTGAAAAACAATGGGTTGATCTTATGTTGAAAATTTATGAAGAATCAGGGTCATGGGATACTAGAACTGGTTATTCATCTGTAACCTTTAGGGAAATCGCATAATGAGTTCCGACGACCTTTATTTTCCAGAAGTTTCCATAAACACTTGGACAGAGAGGGGATTAATAAAAATGTCTATATATGACGATTTACACAGTGGGCACATAACTTATGATGTCCACCCACGTCACATGAAGGAGTTGAATTCTTTAGTTCCTGGTGACTTAGTTGAAACCCCAAATGGAGAAATAGGTCTAATAGTAGATATATCTGATAAAGACGTGCAAGGTTTTAATATTTATACGATAATGATAGGTGGATCAGAACTGTTTTACTCATCATTAGAGTTGGTTATTGTTGGAGAATAAATGAAAAAAGTTATTATGGTATCTGGGGGATTTGATCCGCCTCACATTGGTCACACAAGAATGTTCACAGAAGCTGCGGAGTGGGGAGAAGTTGTAGTGGCCCTAAATTCAGATGATTGGCTAATGAGAAAGAAGGGTTATGTATTTATGTCTTGGGAAGAACGAGCTGAATTGATTCAACAATTTGAATCAGTTTCTCGAGTAGTTCCATTTGATGACTCTGACAACACAGCATGTGATGCACTAAAGACTATAAAACCAGATGCTTTTGCAAATGGCGGAGATAGAAAGAAAGATAATACCCCTGAGATGGAAATTTGCGACTCAATGAGTATTCAAATGTTGTGGTCTATCGGCGGTAGAGAAAAGCCACAATCATCTTCGTGGCTTGTTAATAAATTTTTGGAGAAAAAATGAAAAAGAAAATTTTCGTAAGAGCACCCGTGCTTTCACAATCAGGATATGGTGAACAATCTAGGTTTGCCCTAAGGGCTCTAAGATCTCGAGAAGATCTTTTTGACATTTATGTTCAACCAATTAATTGGGGCCAAACCGGCTGGGTCTGGGAAAATGATGAATTTAGAAAATGGCTTGATTCTCGCATTGTTGAAACTCAAATATTAATTCAGCAAAACAGTTTACAACCAGATGTATCTTTACAAATAACTATTCCAAATGAATTTGAAAAACTATGTCCAGTAAATATTGGTTACACCGCTGGTATTGAAACAACCTTAGTTGCTCCAACATGGTTGCAAAAGGGGAACGACATGGACAAAATTCTTGTAGTTTCACAACATGCTAAAGATACCTATGTGAATACTGTGGCTCAAGCAAAGAATGAACAAACTGGGGGAATCTTTCCATACAAATTAGAAACCCCAGTCGAGGTTGTTTGGGAGAATACCCCAACGACATCAGAGTCCGAAAGCATACCAGGTTTCGACCCAAAATATGATTTTAATTTTTTATGTGTATCTCAAATGGGTCCTAGAAAAAACTTGGAGAAAACAATTAGATGGTTTGTTGAAGAGTTTATCGATCAAGAAGTCGGACTTATTCTTAAGTCAAATTTAAGATCTAATTGTAAAATAGATAAAAAACATACTGAGGATGCCATTAAGGCTGTTTTAGGCGAATATACTGATCGTAAGTGTTCAGTGTCTTTGCTTCATGGAGATCTCACTAATGGACAAATGAAAGCCCTATATGAGCACGATAAAGTTAAGGCAATGATTAATATTTCTCATGGTGAGGGTTTTGGCTTACCTATGTTTGAAGCAGCTAGAAGTTGTTTGCCAATTATTACAGTGGGCTGGTCTGGTCAACTAGATTTCCTGAGACACGATGGCGAAGACTATTTCTCAAGTGTTAAATATGAGTTAGGACCAGTGCAAAAAAATGCTGTTTGGGACGGTGTTATCGATAGAAATTCAAGCTGGGCTTATGCCGATCAAGGTTCTTATAAGATGGCGCTTAGAACAATGTACAAAAAGTATGATAAGTTTTTGCAAAAGGCAAAATCCTTACAAGAAATAGTTGATAGTAAATTTAGTGATGAGATTTTGTTTTCTAAGTTTATTTCAAACTTTTACGAAGAAGAATCACCTGGTGTAACAATTGATGATATTCCAAAAATATCATTAATAACATCTGTATTTAAGGCAGATGACTACATTGAACAGTTGATGGAGGATGTAACAAGGCAAACTATTTTTGAGGAGAAGTGTGAATGGATAATTCTTAACGCAAACCCTCCTGGTGAAGAATTTGACGAAGAAGTTATATTAAAGTATGTTGAGAAGTATCCAAACAATATAGTCTACAAGAGACTAGAAAAAGATCCTGGTATCTATGACACTTGGAATATGGGTATTAAAATGGCTACTGGAGAGTTTATCACCAACGTAAACTGTGATGATCGTAGACCTGCATGGGCTTATGAGAAGCAAGCAAAACTACTTGTTGCCAATCCTGATGTTGGACTGGTTTATAATGATAGCTATATTACTCATGAACCAAATATTATGTGGGAAGATGTAAAACCAGAAGAGACCCAAAGATATAATTTTGAACAATTTTCAAAAGAAGCTATGTTAAGAGGCAACTTACCTCACAACAATCCAATGTGGAGAAAAACTATTCATGATGATTTTGGTTACTTTAATCAATATTATAAATCCGCAGGAGATTGGGACATGTGGTTGAGAGCTGCTTTTGGAGGAGTTAAGTTTAAAAAATGCCAAGACGTCTTAGGTGTATATTACTTTAATCCTACAGGTATGTCTACAAATCCAGAGCATGACTCTTGGAAGAAAGAACACGAAAGAGAGATTTTTCAAAACTACCTTAATCTACTTCAGCAAGGAGCGTGATATGAAAAAAGTAATGTCTTTCTCTGTTTGGGGTACTGATCCGAAATATACAGTAGGTGCATTGAGAAATGCAGAACAACTTCAAGAGTATTATCCAGGGTGGATAGGTAAATTCTATGTTGATGTTACTGTTCCCAGAGGAATAGTTTATCAAATGGAAGCTTGCGAAAATATTATTATCGAGGAGCGTCCTGAAGTTGGAGATTGGCGAGGAATGTTTTGGAGATTCGAAGCAGCGTTTGACGAAGATGCTGATGTCGTAGTTTTTAGAGACACAGATTGCCGTTTGTGTGAGAGACAAAAGGCCGCAACAGATGAATGGATCAACTCGGATAAATTATTCCACATCATGAGAGACCACCCTTTCCACAAGTTTCCTATATTAGGCGGTCAATGGGGTGTAAAAAAGAATGATAAATATGATATGGAAAAATTAATTATGGATTTCTATAACAATAAGTCCAGAAATAGGTATGGGACTGATTACGAATTCTTCATTCAAGTTTTGTACCCTCTTATTAAAAATGATTGTTTTGAGCATGATGAGTTTTTTGGAGGATTACCTTTTCCAACTAAAAGAAACTTAGATACAAAAGGCCCAGCCTATGTTGGAGAGCCATTTGGTGGACAAGACGAACTGTGCTTTCCTGAACACAGAGAGACCCTTAGGAGTTATTTAAATGCAAATAGATAGAGTAATTTTGGGCTGTGACACTCATCCTGAATATTTACCGTTTTGGAATTTATCCTCGAAAGCTTGGCGAGAAATAATAGGAATCACACCAACACTAGTGCTAATAGCGGAGGAGATACCGGATTATTTAGATCAAACTTATGGAGAAATTCACCTACTAAAGCCAATTGAGGGAATCCCCACTGCGCGACAAGCACAAATAGTAAGATTTTTCTACCCGTCTCAATTTCCAGATGAGGTTTGCTTAACATCTGACATTGACATGTTTCCGCTGAGTAGCACGTATTTCAATGGATTAATAAAAAATGTTCCAGATGATCACTTAGCTGTCTACTCATCTGACTCAACCTTGCCTGGTATGAAAAATCACCCAAGTTTCGCAGTCGGCTATAATGCAGCGAAGGGTAGAGTTTTTGAAGAAATAGTAAAAGGGAGCATGGATAATTGGGAAGAAAAAATCACAGAATGGGTTTCCGAAGGTCATCAATGGTTTACGGATGAAATCATGTTTTTTAAATCTTGGGACAGTTGGTCTAAAAAAAATGAAAAGACATCATTCTTTAAGAGAGGCTATAACAAACACCCAGACCCACTATACATCAATAGGATTGACAGAGGTAATAATTGTAACTATCAAAAAAACCTTTTAGAGAGAGGTTATTATTATGACTTCCATATGCCCCGACCATACAAAAAATACGAAAATAAAATACATGAAATTGTAGAAATAGCAACAGATTACAGCTTCTTTAGGGAATAAAATGTTCAAATTAAAACACTTGGGTCATGCTGGTTGGGTTGTCCGCAATAAAGAATTTAAAGCTATATGTGATCCGTGGTTCGATCCAGCAGGAGCTTTTTTTTCTGCATGGTTTCCATTTCCAGATAATTCAGATTTACTTACAAACGATCTTGTAAGAGATTTGGATGTTGTCTACATTTCTCATTCCCATCAAGATCATTTTGATCCATGGTTTCTGAAAAGGATACATCCATCCACCAGTATTGTGATACCTAAGTTTAGTGATCGATTATTGTTTAAAAAATTAAAGAATCTTGGATTTAAAAACATAGTTCAATTATCTGAAGATGAGTATGTATCAATCAAGGGTGTCAAGATGAGGATAATCATTGAGGATAAAATGATTGAAAAAGATTCTGGTATCATCTTTGATGATGGAGTTAATACTGTTTTGAATCTTAACGATTGCCACCCAGAATATGGAAGATTGAAAAAATTTGCACCTAAAGTTGACATTCTCTTGTTGCAATCATCTAGCGCTATTTGGTGGCCTTGTGTTTATGAATATGACGACGAGAAAATGAAAAGTTATGGAAGACTCAAGAGGACAAATGTTATGAATAGGTCGTTAAGATATGTTCAAAAGCTCTCTCCAAGACTTGTTGTCCCTAATGCAGGCCCTCCAGCATTTTTATATGACGATGCGTCCTATTGGGACAGTACGAGAAGAGAGGAACACAATCCTTTCGTCTTACAAGATGAAATACATGATTTTTTTCTAAAAAACAATGTACCATCGGCCTTTGTTATACCTGGTTCAGAAATAGTAGTTTCTGAAGATATAATTGTTGATTGCGACGAAGAAGAGAAAAGTGCCATATATAATGATTTAGATTCTTATATAGCAAAATATAAAGAGAGGCGGGAGCCACATTTTATGAACCTAAAGGCAACCCCAGAAGAACTAAGAGATCTTACAGACAATTTTAAATCTTTTGTTCAAGATATAGCAAAAAAATCTTTAGTATTTAAGTACAAAGTTGAATTTCCTTTCTTGGTGGATCTTGATCATTTAGGAAAATGGATAATAAATTTTAATGAAGATCAGAAAAATTGCTTTAAAAAATATGACGGTAGCTATTATAACTATAATTTTAAATTCAACCCAGATATTGTGGCCATATTGTTCCGAGAAAAGTCTGTTGATTTTGAAGATTATCTGTTGAGCATGAGGTTCAAGTGCAATAGAAAGATGGATGAATTTAATGAGTTTTTGTTCGCAATATTTAAGAATTTTGATGTCAAAAGACTTGTTTCTTCTGAAATGAGATATCTGAATAACACGCAAAAGATTAATGATGATGAAACATTTTTAATCAAAGATAATAATGGCGATGAAATAGAAGTGAAGAGATATTGTCCTCACAAGCATGTTGACTTAAAAGAGTGTGGATATGTGAATGACCATAATGAATTAGTTTGCCCTCTACATGGTTGGAAGTTTAATTTGCAAAATGGTAAATGCACAAATCAATCTGGTAACCATAACATATTAAAGTAATGAAAGAAAGATTTTTAGAACATAACATAGGAATAGATGAATATATTACAGGTAACAGGTTTATTGATATTTGTGAGGAATCGTCTGTAACTTTCTGCAAAACAGATTATTTGCCGATGTATAATAAAACTAATCATAAAGTATTCGTAACCCACAATAGCGACTACCATATTGATCAGCAAAAATATGAGTTAGGACCCAATGTTAATTGTTGGTATGCACAAAACAAAGATTTCGACGCTCCAAATTTACATTCGATACCCATAGGCTTAGAAAACATGAGATTGAGAACGTCACACACAGCAGCTAATGGTAGATATTCTTCTGAAATTAGTGGAGCACAAGCAAAAGCTTCTTTGATAAATAAGATAAATGACTTATGTTTTCAAAAAAACAAAATGGTTTATATGAACTTTAACATAAGAACTTATCCAAAAGAAAGAAGTCATGTGTGGAATTGTTTTTGTGACAAGGACTGGGTAACTAGAACAGAAAATCTAACTATGGAAAGATTCTATATGGACCTAGCTTCTCACAAGTTTGTACTTTCTCCTAGAGGAAATGGAATTGATTGCCACAGAACTTGGGAGGCCTTGTATTTAAGAACTATTCCAATTGTAAAAAGATCAATTAACATGAAAGAATTTGAAGATTTACCTATCTTTTTTGTTGACGATTGGGAAAATATATGCTATAATAAGTTACAAGAGTTTTATGACAAAGTAGAAAACACTCTATATGATCTAAGTAAGATGAAAATAAGTTATTGGAGAAATGTAATAAATGAAAAATTACTTGTCTAAAATATACATAATACATTATTCAAAACTCGTTGGTAGAAAAAAACATATGATGTTGGAAATAGATAAATGGAATCTTGATACAGTACCAATCCATTTTGAAGAAAGAAGTGACCAAGAAAATATGACCGATTTTGATGTATTTAGTTGTATTAATCCTGTAAAGTTTAAACAAAACACCAACAGGGAAATAAAAAAGGGAGAAACCTCCCTCTGTTTAAAATATAAGCTAGTCCTAGAAGATATTGCAACTCTAAATGATGATGACTATGTTTTAGTACTAGAGGATGATGTTATTTTTAAAGAAGATCCTCTAGTTTATATCAATAAAATTATACAAAAATGTTTTGATGAAAATATTTCTTTTGATTGTATTTTCCTTGGCGAAGCAGCACTTAGAGTTGGTGACAATAGAGATGTGTTTTTTAGAAAGGATCATCCCTCAACAAATGGTTTATGCACAGTGTTATATAAGGTTTCATCTGCCAAGAAACTCTTAAACAATCTTAATTTATTTAAAATTGAAAATGCGCTAGATTGGCATTTTAATAATGTTTTTGCAAATTTAAAGTTTGAAGTTTATTGGGGAAAAGCAATCACGGAACACGGAAGTGTAACGGCTGTTAATGATAGTAGAAGAAAAGATTTAAAATCAGTCCTAAGGAGTCATTATTAATGTTTAAGAGAAAAGTTTGGTTTATTTGTAATTGGGATGAGATATATGACCCCAATGTTAGCCTTAGGACAATAAGAAATTGGCCAATGCCTGAGATGTTCGAGTTATCAGAAACGGAATATGAATATTTAATAGTGCTTGGAGGTTTTCGAAATGACAACAAAAAGTACTACAGAAACCCCAATAAGACCATTGGCTTCCTATTGGAACCCTATTGGTCAGGAAATTGGCAAAGAGACCTTAATAAGTATTGTAGCTACGTTGTAGCGCAAGAAAAAGAGATGTTCTCTGGAAATAATATCATTGAACACCCTTTATTCATGTATACTCAATCAACTGACAATCATAAATTTTATTTAGAAAGTGAACACAAAAAAACAAAGAGGATGAGTATTGTAATATCTAACTTTGGACCAAAACCTCTATATGAAGAAAGGGTTGGGTTATTTAGAGCATTGCTTGATACTGATATGGATATTGATTTTTATGGAAGAAACTGGAGAGTCAATGACCCCAGGTATAAAGGTGCTCCATACAATAAATCTGATGCACTAAGAGATTATCAATATTCTATTGCAATTGAAAATTGTCGACAAAAAAACTATTTAACGGAAAAGTTTTTTGACCTAACTGTTTGCAATACTGTACCGCTGTATTATGGTGCTCCAAATGTTGCTGATATTTATCCTGAAAAATCTTTTATTGAACTTGATTTTTCTGGTCCCATTGAGAAAACTGTGGAGCAAGTTAAAGAAATATATTATAACGATGATTATGAGGCAAGGCTTCCTCATGTTTTAGAAGCAAAAGATTTGTATTATACAAAGTACAATATCTTTAATTTCTTAGAAAAGATGATAAATGAAGGTAGGATATAATGGGATTGTTAAGAAATTTTGATTTAAGTAATTTTGAAAATGCCAAATGTGTTATGGAAACAGGCTCAGAAAAGGGTTTTGGTATAGAACACGCTTTAAAATATAAAAATATTAAAGAAGTTCATTCTGTTGAAATCAATGAGAAGTTTTATGACTTTTGTGGGCAAAAATTCAAACACGATGATAGGGTCAAATTGTGGCTTGGCTCATCAGAAAATAGATTAAAAGAGATGTTGGAATCAATTTCCCATCTAGACTCTTGTCTGTATTGGTTGGACGCTCACTTACCCAGTGACCCAGGTAGTTACTTTAAACATGATAGAGTTGATAATGATGTAGAATTTCCTTTGGAAATAGAAATGAAAATAATCAAAGAAAATAGAGACACATCTAAAGACTATTTTATAATTGACGATTTAAGGATCTATATTGATGGACCTTTTCAACATACGGGAAAGAGTTGGCCTCATCACCACCTTTATCCAAATTTTTTTCCACATAAAGATGGTATATCATTTATAGAAGACTTGTTTGGAGATTCTCATGAGATTGTTAAGATTTATGATCATGAAGGTTACCTTCTTTTATATCCAAAGGAAGTGGAATGAAAACTTGTTTAGTCCAACAACCTTCAGGGCTTGGAGATATTTTGTTATCAATAAAGATAGCCTCGATGTATTCAAAACAAGGATATGAGGTCGTTTGGCCTGTATTTCCTATTTATGCTAATTTAAATAAAAAAATAAATGCCACTGGTATTGACTTTATTAACATGGAAGATCAATACCAGTACAAAGATGTTTATGAAAAGTTAGCATTTTCAAAACTAAATGAAGTATATGAGCAAGAAAATTTATTATTTTTGCCAATAAAAAATTCATTTCATTCATCCTGGGGCAAATCAATGCAGAGATTTGACAGTCATGATGCGTCAAATATGTTAGCTAAATTCTTAATGTGCAACACTACACATGTTGACTGGCAAGACTATTTTACCATCAATAGAGATTATGAAAAAGAGAATGAATTGTTCAAGTTATTAAATATAGAGGGTGATTTTCATTTAGTAAATGATAATTTTGGAACACCCCCAACATGGAAGGAAAAGCTAAATAAAAAAGTGGAAACACCCCCTCATTTACAGAGGGTTGAAATGAGATTCATTAAAGGGTTCGATGTATTTGATTGGATGGGCGTGTTTGAGAAAGCATCTAAAATAGACACAGTATCAACTTCTACATTTTATTTGTTTGAAAAGCAAGACCTAAGGTGTATTCCTACGATCTATTCTAGAAATACAGGTCACAGGTCTCATGAAGAAAACTTTGGCTGGTTGAAAAAACTAGCCAACAAAGAATATGAATTTATTTGTTAGGAGACAAAATGAAATATTTAATTACCGGTATTACAGGATTCGCCGGACCGCATTTAGCCAATTTGTTACACGCAAATGGTCATGAGGTTCATGGACTAATCAGGAACAGTAATGGTAGAGAAAACGACATTAGAGACGTAGTGCCTGATGAAGTATATAGGGACATACAATTTGTGTATTCTGATCTAACTAATTTTAGAACACTAGATGCAATATTTAAAAAACACAAGTATGATGGAGTATTTCATCTAGCAGCTCAATCTCACCCTCCAACAAGTTTTTTGGACCCAATTGGAACAATGCAAGATAATGTTATTGGTTCTGCCAATTTAATCCAAGCAATTTCCGATAACCAACCTGACTGTAAGATGATGTTTTGTTCAACATCAGAAGTATATGGAAACGTTGGCCAAGATGGTAGAAAAATTAACATCAATGACGTAATTTTACCAGCCAATCCATATGGAGCATCTAAGGCTGCGACTGATTTGTATATGCAAGAAAGGATGATAAATGGAAAATTAAAAGGTTTTATCACCAGAGCATTTTCACATACGGGCCCCCGAAGAGGAAAGAATTTTTCCATTTCATCTGATGCTTTTCAGATAGCTAGGATGATGAAGGGTATGCAAGATAAGACCCTGCTGGTTGGTAATTTAGAGTCAATCAGGGTTGTAGTTGATGTTAGAGATACGGTTAATGCTTATTATTTAGCGATGATAAATAATGATTGCAATGGAGATGTTTTTAATGTTTGTGGAGATACTCCTAGAAAAATGCAATATTTTGCCGATAAACTAATAGAGATTAGTGGTTTAAAAAATGTAGAACAGCGAATCCACGCTCCCTTTTATAGACCAATAGATATTCACTACCAACATGGGGACTCTTCTAATCTTGTGGAGTTGACAAACTGGAAACCAGAAATAGAAATTGAGCAAACACTAGATGATTTATTAAAATATTGGTTTGACAAGATTGTGGGTGCTGAAAATGGATTATGAAAAATTTTTATGGGACTGTAAAAAAGCAGGTGAATTGGGAATAAGTAAAATTCCAAAAGATTCTGGGGTCATAACATCAATCGAAGGTATGTCGACTCCGAACATAAGGCACACTCTTAATAATTTAAATCGTTGGGGTTCAAATTATCTTGAGGTAGGTTCACACAAAGGATCTACATTTGTATCATCTTTATATGGACATACTAAAAATGGATGGTCTATAGATAATTACTCAGAGTTTTGTGATGCATTTTACAGACCAGGTTCAGATGGAAAGCATACAAATGAGTTGCTAACAAATATTAAAAAATACTTGACATGTAAAACGCAGTTTTTTGATTCCGATTCTTTTTCTTTTGATATTTCTAACATATCAGAAAAAGTTGATGTCTACATGTATGATGGTGACCATGATCAAGATAAACAGAAGAAAGCAATTGAATATTTCTACCCCGTTTTAAGTGACACTTTTTTATTTATTGTAGATGATTGGAACTCTCAAGCTGTTAGGGATGGAACTTATGATGGCATAAAAAGCAATGACTTGTCAATCTTATCAGAAATGCACATACGTTGCTACGGAACAAATCAATCAGATTGGTGGTCTGGGCTCTATGTTGCATTTTTATCCAAGCAGTGTCCAAAAGACAGATTTTTACAGACTTCGCTTGCTGCTGGAGGTTGTAATTTTGCTCATCCGATAAAGAGAAGTCGCCCAAGAGATAATGTCTTGAGATTGAGTCAACCCGAGAACGGCAAAACAATTGAACAAATTAAAGAAATTTTATCAGAAAACTTTCCCTCTTTAACAGAGGGTGATATCTTATTTGAGATTAAAGAAGGTTTAAAGTTGCTAGACGAGCAAAAATCTAGAGGAATATTTTAGTGAAAAAGATATTTGTTAATGGCTGCTTTGATATACTTCATAGAGGTCATATAGAGCTTTTTAGATACGCAAAATCATTGGGTGCCTACCTATTGGTGGGTATTGACTCTGACTATAGAGTAAAGCAATTAAAAGGTGAATTTAGGCCAATAAACGGTGAAAAAGATAGAAAGTTTATGCTTGAGTCTATAAGACACATAGATGAAGTTGTGATCTTTAATACATCGACAGATTTGGAAAACGTTGTTAAAAAGTATTCACCAGACGTGATGGTGTTGGGTTCCGATTATAGAGATAAAACAATAATTGGCTCCGAATATGCTAAGGAATTAAAATTTTTTGAGAGAATAGATGAATATTCAACAAGTAGAACAATTAAGAATATTAGTAATAGGTGATAGTTGTGATGACGTTTATCACTATGGAACTTGTGATAGATTGAGTCCTGAAGCCCCGATACCAGTGTTTAAAGAGTCCCACATTGAAGTCCGTCCTGGAATGTCTGCCAACGTTGTTGCGAATCTTAAATCACTAGGAGCGCACGTATCTCACGCTTCAAATAGAAAAAAGATAGAAAAACATAGATACATAGACTCCAGGTTTAATCAGCACTTGTTGAGAGTGGACACGGGCGAAGACGGTATAGTGCCAAGTTTTGATTTACAAACAATACTTCATCATCAATTCGATGCGATAGTTATAAGTGACTATAACAAGGGTTTTTTAGATGCAGAAATGTGTAGAAAGATTTGTAATTATGCTAATGAAAACGATATATTATTGTTTGTTGATTCCAAAAAGAAAGATTTAAGTTGTTTTAAAAATTGTTATATTAAAATAAATGAAAATGAGTACAATTCGGCCTGCAACATTCCAAAAGATTCTGAATTAATAATAACTTTGGGCGATAAAGGTGCAATGTATAAAAATAAGACATATCCAGCCAAAGAAGTTGAAGTTTTTGATGTCTGCGGAGCAGGTGATGTTTTTTTATCTACATTTATTTTATTTTTTTTATTGACAAACGACGTAAATAATGCTATAATAAAGGCTAATGAGTGTGCAACCTTTTCTGTTTCAAAAATGGGAACATATATTATGACAAAAAAAGATTTATGCGAAATAGGATTTTATAGTGAATAATGAAATCAAATATGTTCCAAAAGGTTGGGGTTTTGAAAAGTGGATTGTAAATTGTGAAGAGTATTGTGGCAAACTACTTTATTTTGTTAAAGGTAAGTGTTGCTCATGGCATTATCACATCTTAAAAGACGAAGTCTTCTATATACAGTCTGGTAAAATGTTGGTAAAATACTCTGATGAAGATGATATAAGTCAAGCAAAAGAATTGATATTGGAAAGAGGAGATAGTTTCCATGTATACAGAGGATTGAGACATAGAATGATTGCCCTTGAGGATACTGAGTTGTTTGAATTTTCAACACAACATTTTGATAGCGATAGCCATAGAATAGAAAAGGGAGATTAAATTTTGAAAAAAATAGACATTATAATCCAGGGTGGAATGTGGCCAGGAACCCTAGAAACAGCAAATCAGTACGCTGACCACGAAAGAGTGAATAAGGTAATTCTCTCAACTTGGGAAGGGTCCACTTATTTAGGTGGTCCTATGCGCAAGAACGTTAAGCTTATTTTAAACAAAAAGCCCGATTATATAGGCCCTGGTAATCTAAATTTACATTTATTATCAGCTAGAAATGGATTAAATGAGTGTGAAACTGAAATTGTGTTAAAAATAAGATCGGACGAAAGAATGTCTTATGATGGCATAACTAAGTGGATTAGTTTTTTTGAAAACAATGATAATGGAGACACGATTCATTATTTGAATGGAGAGAAGCAAAGAAGTAGAATCGCAGTTATAGCCACCAATATAAACTTCCCTTATCATCCACAAGATCACGTATTTATTGGTTATAAAGAGGATTTAAGTAAATTATTTAATATGCCATTTTCGTATGAACCGCCTCTAATGCCAGAACCTATTGATTTTTCAATTAGGACTAATCACTTAAGAAACCCAATATATATTGGATCAAATTATTATAGTTTATTTTTTGAAGAATCACAAAAGCACTTAGATGATTGGAAAAAATATTTACTTGATGAGGCCCCACTTCGCCAAGAGGCGATGGAATTTTATTTAAAAAACAGAACAAAAATTTTCATGCCACTGCCAAGAATAGATATGTGGTGGGAAAAATTCAATACAGAGTATTGGTGGGATGGATATCATAGGGGTGGAGATAGATATGCAGAAGATGAGGTCGATCAATGAAGGTAGCATTGTGTTTATCGGGTTTGATGAGAGATTTTGAAACCTCAGGCGCCTCTTACAATGAGTTTATATGCAACCATTTGAAAGCAGATGTATTTGTGCACACTTGGAAGGAAAATGCGGAAAGTAGTAACACTAGATTCTCTTCTAGTAAGATGTCCGATGTAGATGATAAAAGGCAGTTTTTTACAAACACTTTTCCAAACTCCAAAGTGTCTTTTTGTATAGAAGATTTCAATTCTGATTGGAATTTTAGAAAAAACTTTGGCAACAACCTTGCCCCGAGAACAACTGCGATTATGTATTATAGCATATATAAGTCAAATTTATTAAAAACAAAATATGAAGAAAATAATGACTTTGTTTACGATATTGTAATAAGAGCAAGAATGGATTTTCTTATGAAACAAAATATTGATATGTCAGAATTGTTAGAATGTTGTGGGGACGATAAGGTAGTATATGTTGGAACAAATCTTTTCCATAAAGGCCCTACTCTGTCTAGAATGAATTGGGATTATGGTAGTCAATTTGGTGTAGAAGACCAGTTTGCTTTTGGCTCAAGTCATGCGATGAATAAGTATTCAAGTTGCTACTTAAAGCAGAATAACATGCAATATGAAGGCGGCGAAATAACTCTGGGCCGCCATTTCATGGAGCAAAACTTAATACCAAAAAGAACAAAATTCAGATTTAAATCATTACAATTTGCCGAAGAACACAGAACTGTGTATTGGGAAGATTATGATAAATTTGAACAAACCATTTTTAAAAAGGATAATAAAAATGAAATATAATAAAAGCTTAATAAATAAAATTCATGCATCAAGTGATTTGATTCCAAAGCAAATGCACAAAGAAGTCCCATTAAATCTTGGAGATGTTACAAGAATAAATCAAAAATTTATGGGTGGTGGAATGTCACAAAATTATTTTGCAATTCCATGGTTTGAATATTATTTTGATATTCATAATTTTGGATACATGGTTGAATTTGGAAGTCAAAAGGGTTGTTTATCGACTTATTTTGCCAACTTTTGTGGAATAACAGAACAGATGTTTTTTGACACTTTTGAATTCAAACCGGAAGATTCTTGGTATGTAAGGAAATATGAAGGTTGTGGACATTGGTATGAAAAATTAGCTGAAATATCTCCATTTGTAAATTATTTTCATCAAGATGTTTTTTCTGAGGAGACCAAATCCCATGTTGTAGACAATATATCACAATTTAAAACATTTATTTTTTGCGACGGTGGTGACAAAGCTAGAGAATTCAACATGTACGCTCCACTTCTCAAGGTGGGTGACTGTATAGCTGTTCATGATTGGGGACAAGAGATAGGTTATAATCATATAAGTGAAACCTTGAATAAATACAATTTAGTCCCAGATGAACCATCAGCTAGATCAGCTACACAATTTCATACATGGATTATGCCATTTACGAGGGTAGAATGAAAATAAAATTAATCATTCTAGACATTGACGGAGTCATGACCGACGGTAGAAAATATTATGGTTTAGATGGGATGAGTTTTGCTAAAACATATTGTGATAAAGATTTCACTGCCATAAAAAGATTTAGAGGTGCTGGAATTAAAGTTTGTTTTTTATCTGGAGACAACAGGGTCAACAAAGCAATGGCTGAGAACAGAAATATAGACTTTTATTCTGCACGAGGAAAAGATAAAGCAGATTTTCTTGATGAATTTGAAAAAACTTATACGACAACCAAAGATGAGATGTTGTACATTGGCGATGACTTATTTGATCTCTCTATTATGAAAGAGGTTGGTTTTGCCTTTTGCCCACAAGACTCTCCAAATGCATTGAAAGAGTTTTGTTCAATAAAAAATATAGTTCCTCGCAATGGTGGCGAGAACGTTGTTGCAATGTTATTTGATATTCTTTTGGATAGAAAACTAATCAACGATTGCACAATGGAAGATATAGAAGCTTTAGATAAAAAAGAGAAATTTTAAATGGATAACTTACTACTAATAGGTAAAAATTATATTGACACCATTGTATTCGTGGATACACTAAGACATGGTGAAACGAATAGTTGTCTCAAGTTGATTGAAAAAAATGGAGGAGTCTCTAATTTTGATGAAGTCAATATTAAGAATTGGTTATCACACACTAAGTTTTTTGGTAGAAAAAAGGCTTTCATTGTAAATGAAAATGTTCAAAGTGAAAGAACTTCATATGTAATGAACGTCCAGGATTCCATAATAAAAAATGAGGATCTTGAAAAAATGAATCAGCAATATGAATGGGTTCATGTTTCATACGTTGACGATTTGGAAGATTATTCAAAACTATCTGATTTGAAAATTCAATATAGTTTAGATTTTTGCACATCCAATCCTCGCGAAGAATTTTTGGATGTTATGAAAAAAGCAGCTGTTCTATTTGATTCTCGAGAGAGAAAATATTTGTACGAAAATATTAACTTAAGCGTCCCGCTTGTCTTGCATGACCCCAATGGCGTGGAGATAATCATTAATAATAAATGTAAGCATCAATTTTTCAATCAACCATTAAAAAATCTTAATGTAAACGGTGCTGGTGATGTATTCGCAGCAGTATTTTTAGATAATTATCACTCTTTTGGCGTTCATGAAAGTGCTAAAATAGCGATGATTGAAACAACTAATTTATTAAAAAACAGGATAAAAAATGAACAAAAAATATAATTTACTTTTACCCATTGCCGGAAGAGCTCAGAGATTTTTAAATGAAGGATATACGATGCCAAAGCCATTGATAATGGTTAAAAATCGACATATTATTGATTTGGCAATGGATTCAATTGATACATCAGAATGTAATATTATTTTTGCTGTAAGATTAGAGCACATAAACAACTTCTCTATTGATGATATTCTGCGAGAAAAATTTGGAAACGATATAGAAATCGTTGTTATTGATAGGGTTACCGATGGTTCTGTCTCAACATGTCTATTGGCAAAAGAACATATTAATAATGAATTGCCTCTCATCATTTATACACCAGATGTTTATTTTCAAAATACATTTAGCCCCTCTGAAATACCAAGTAATTTAGATGGCTTCTTACTAACATTCAAAGCTAATAGTCCAGCACACAGTTATGTTGAATTGAATGATGAAGGTTATGCCACCAGAACTGCTGAAAAAGAAGTCATAAGTCAAAATGCCGCAGTTGGAGTATATTATTATAAAACTGGTAAGATGTTTGTAGAATATGCAGAAGAAATGATTAATAAGAACATTAGAACTAAGAATGAATTCTACATTTGCCCAATGTACAATTTGATGATTAGAGATGGTGCGACCGTTTCTCTTAAAATGGTTGAGAAGATGCATGTATTGGGAACTCCCGCAGAACTTGAATTCTTTGTTGATAATGTTATGGCAAGCTTTGGAGAAAAACCAGTTGCACTATGTTGTGATCATTCCGGGTTTAATATGAAAGAATTGGCTAAAAAGCTGCTAGAAAAGAATGATGTTCCCTATATTGATTTTGGAACATATGTCAATAGAGATTGTGACTACAATGAGTATGTAAAAGCCGCTGTTGATGCCATAAGTAAAAAAGATTGTGATTTTGGATTAGGGTTCTGTAGGACTGGCCAAGGTGTTAATATACTTGCAAACCACTTAAGTGGAATAAGATCTGCGTTAGTTATAGATGAATACACTGCAGAGTATGCAATCCGCCATAATTGTACGAATTTTTTTGCAATTCCTGAAAAATATGTCTCAGAAGATTCTCTAGATAAAATGATAAAAATATGGAAAAAATCTACTTTCGATGGTGGCAGACACATGACTCGCATGAAGAAGACAATAGGATAGAGTATGAAGAATAATTGCATAGTTTTAACTCATGTTCTCATAAAGAAAAGCGAAGAACATAAGAAGGAAATAGTTGAAAAAACAGTAGACACCTTTAGAAAATTAAATCCCAACTCTTACATAATATTGACTGGGCATGGACTCAAGCCAATGCAATCCACCATAGATAAGGTTGATTATTTTTATTGGGAGGAAACCATAAGAACAGAGCAGTTTGGCTCTGGCCATCCTCACTTCGTGCATCTAGCATATAAACATGCAGCGGAAAAAGGTTTTACCCATGCATTTAAGTCCCGAGCTGACTGTCCTTGTTTAATACCTAATATATGCGACAAGATGCATCAAATTTTAGAAAATGAACAAACAAAAATGGTCGTAACAGAAATGACCTCAATTAAGATGCTTTACATTGGAGATTTGTTTTTATATGCACCTTTGGATGTTTTAATTAAAAGTTGGAGCCGATGGAATTGTAACCACGGTGGTTTGCAAAACTACGCAAACAACTGGATGGAGGATCATGGTTTGCCTAGAAATAATCTAGCTAATTTACACCCTCCGGAACATTGGGAGTCTTTAGTTTTAAACACTCTATCTTACAGGGATATGAGTGGTTTTGGTTGTATTAATTTAGAAGATTTTTGGTCTGAATTGCGAGAAGTTGATCTGTTGGAAATTAAAGATTTTAGCAGATATCTTTGGGGCGCAAAGTGGGACTATCCCAGACAAATAACTTTTGAAGAATTTTATAGGAAAAAAAATGATAGATCATAAGAGAAAATTTATTCATGTAGCGATACCAAAAACAGCTTCAATATCTTTAACGCAAGCTTTAGGCATGAAAATAAAAGATGAACCTGCCTTGTATCACAATACTTTGGAACACTATATTTCCGCAGATTATCCAAATAATATTTTATATCATAAATTTTCTATAGTTAGAAATCCTTGGAGCCGACTGGCTTCGCTGTGGAGAGATTTTACTCGATTGAGAGTTCAGCAATACTCAGGTTGGCACAAAACCAGCGACCTTCTGTTGCTTTCGGAATTTAAAGATTTCGAAGACATGTGTCTGAATTTAAAAGACTCTTTGTGGAGTCAAAACTTATTTTTTAAGCCTCAAGTATATTTTTTATCATATGCTGGGGAAATAAAAATGGATTATATTGGAAGATTTGAGGAATTAAATAAATCTTATTCACAAATATGTAAAAACTTAAACGAGATACCGTCGGGCATGGTTCGAACTAGATCCACCATCGGACCTAAGCCAGAAAAATACTACAGAAGATTTTATACAAACAAATCTGCACAAGCTGTTCATGATTTTTATAAATTAGACATTGAGAATTTTAATTATGAGTTTTAAAATAATATCACATAGAGGAAATATCACCGGCTCGAAACCATCTAGGGAGAATAACCCAGACTATATACTCGAAGCTCATCGCCTTGGATATGAGGTGGAAATAGATGTTTGGAAGTTGTCTGATGATTGGTATTTAGGACACGATGAACCAGAGTATCTAATTGAAGAAGATTTTTTACTCAAAGAGGATCTTTGGTGTCATGCAAAAAACCTTGAAGCCCTAGAGGGTTTGTTGAAACTCGGTGTAGTTTGTTTTTGGCATGAAAATGATAAATATACTTTGACATCAAATGGAGTCATATGGACCTTTCCAGGGTACCCTTTGTGTAAAAAGTCAATATGTGTTATGCCGAGAAGATATGCTGAACAGTTTGTTGATTTGAGTAATTGTATGGGAGTTTGTACAGACTATCCATCCGAATTTAAAAAATTTATAAGGAGTTAAAATGAAAAGAGCATTAGTATGTGGAGCAGGTGGTTTTATTGGCGGACACCTTGTTAAATATTTAAAAGCCAAAGGTTATTGGGTTAGAGGGGTTGATCTAAAATATAACGAATTTCACCCCGTTGAAGAGATTGCTGATCATTTTGTCATCGGTGATTTACGAGACCCTTATGTCGTAGCTGCAGTTATCGACGAAGGTATGGATGAAATATACCAACTAGCAGCAGATATGGGCGGCGCTGGATTTGTATTCACTGGTGAAAACGATGCCGACATTATGCATAATTCTGCTCTTGTTAATTTAAATATAGCCCACGAGGCTTCCAAGAAGGGGGCAAAAAGAGTCTTTTACTCGTCATCGGCCTGTATGTACCCCGAACATAATCAAATGGATCCTGATAACCCTAATTGTATTGAGAGCAGTGCATATCCTGCGAATCCTGATTCCGAATATGGATGGGAAAAGCTATTCTCAGAGAGAATGTTTCTTTCTTTTATGAGAAATAAAGGTTTAGAAGTTCGAGTAGCGAGATATCACAATATTTTTGGTCCATATGGAACTTGGGACGGCGGCCGAGAAAAAGCCCCAGCTGCAATGTGTCGTAAAGCCGCCCGTGCAGAACAAGGTTCCTCAGTAGAAGTTTGGGGCCCTGGTACACAAACTCGGTCTTTTTTATACATTGATGAGTGTGTAGAAGCAACGTATCGTTTTATGCATTCAGATTTTACTGGTCCAGTGAATATTGGCTCAGAAGAAATGATTGCAATTAATGATTTTGCTCAAATGGCAATTGACATTTCTGGTAAAGATTTAAATATTCACAATATTGATGGCAAAGAGTTTGAAGATAAATATGGTCATAGATGTCCCGTTGGTGTCAATGGTAGAAATTCCGACAACACTCTATATGAAGATAAGGTTGGCTGGACTGTTTCACAGCCTCTGATTGATGGGATGAGAAAGACTTATGAATGGATAAATGAACAAGTTGAAAAGGAGAAGTTACTATGAAAGTGTTAGTTACCGGAGGTTGCGGTTTTATTGGAAGTAATCTAGTCGACAGACTGATTGCACAGAGCAACGATGTAATTGTGATAGATGATTTATCGTCTGGTAAAAAAGAGTATATGAACAATAGTGCGCAAT
>CEQR01110939.1_pt1 | contig 21168 bp, 12 predicted proteins | sample 530901 | NCBI WGS metagenome assembly CEQR01 (sample SAMEA2621085, study PRJEB7988) | marine metagenome | isolation source: saline water (ENVO:00002010), including | reverse complement strand
CTCAAGGTTATACAGGTTCTTTACAAGAAATAAGATTTTGGTATGTACCACCTCATCAATATCACTTTAATTATTGGAACCCTAACCACGTCAATCATAATGCTACAAGTAGTGACCCTTCTCCATTTTGGAATCATGTTAGAGCGCCGCTTTCTATAGAAGGTGTTTCTGCAACATCGTCGTTCGCTCAATTAGCTGCAAGACATAGTTTAGGTTTAGACCTTAATAGAGCAAATGCTAACTTCTTTACATCTTCAAACTGGCACGCTGCAGGTATGATAAATGGAGTTGTATTACCATCATCAGCACCTCAAGTAAATCATCGCTATATGACAAGCACAGGTGATGAGTACCAGGCTGTAAATACATTATACGACCAATATTCAAGTCTTACGCCTTCTTTCCCTCATCATCAAACACATGCTACCGCATCTAGGTTTTATGGTGATGTTAACAAGGATTGGCCAACCGAAGAAGAGAGACATTATACTGCAATGCCTGACCTTGTAAGAACAAGAGAAATAAGTGACAAGGTTAGAATAGAAAGTGCTAAGCTTCAAGGTAGATTAAGTGATAAAATGAAGGTTGAAAGAAGCCAGTTTGATAAAGCTCCTTTAGACTCAAATAGACTTGGTGTATATTTTGCACCTCACTTTGAAATAGATTTAGATATTGCTCACGAATTAGGTGGAGCTGATTTTCATAATTATGTAGGTAATCCTTTAGATTATAGAGACGATGAATATAAAAGACTTAGAGTACTTCGTAATTTTTATTGGAAAAAACACACAAATCCATATAACTTTTTTGAATTTTTAAGAATTCTTAAATTTATTGACCATACATTATTTAGACAGATAGAGATGTTAATACCTGCAAGAGCAAATGCTCAAGTAGGACTTTTGGTTAAGGCAAACTTATTGGAAAGACCTAAGGTTGAAAATTTACAGGAATATGTAGAGGAAAACCACTATGGAGGTACACTTGATATAAGCAAATATAGAGTTACTGCAAATACAACAACACTAGGTGGACCTTTTCACCAGTGGCAGAACCCTAAAAATCTTGCATGGTCAACAGGTTCAGACCAAGCAGGAACAAAGGCAATACAAGCGCACACAGGATATCAAACACTTGAATCAGGTTCTAGTTATGGTGTTGTTGTAACTGACCAGTCGTCGGGTGAGGTCGAGGCGCATATAGATGCAAGAAAACACCACGGTCATGATTTAGATATAGATGGCTCAAGATATTATTGGGATAACATGGTTTGGTACGTACCCTCATCATCAAACGGAGGGCCATTACCGGATAATAATCCAAACGCTAGTGTTGTTATTGGTGGAGCTAGTTATGAAAATGCTGGTGACTTTTTATCTAATATATCTGATGGTACATTATCTGCTTCAATAGGTTATGGACCAGATACTACAGCACAAACTGTACCTGATACGTATTTTGGATTTGACAATCTTCAGCACAGACATACATCGCAATCGGTACTTTCGGCAGACACATTTAAGAACAAGCAGTTTGCATTCGACCACCCAGCTTATGGACATGTGCGACGTCCTGTAAAAATAGCTAGATGGAATGATAGAGGTAATATAAAATATTTCCATCACCAACGAGCTTCAAGAATATATTGGGATTATGAATATCATTATATGGGATTGTTAAACAACATGAGTAATAGTGGAAGTACAGGTGGTAAATTTTCATCAGTTAGTATGAGTGGATATCCAGGAACTGAACTTTCAAAAGGATTTTATCGTTCAGGTATAAGACCTGTTAGCCGATCGTTAAAAAGAGCTGAACATCAAGACTATATTTCACTTGCAAAAAATAATGTGTTATATGGAGGTTGTAAACTTGTAGGTTCTGACTTTAACATGCCAGTTACAGATACAATAGATGGAGGTCCTGTTGTTGAAATTACAGATACAAATCCTAATCAACTTGTAATATCAACACCTGCTGCTGGACAAAGTCAGATACAGGCAGTAAACGCTGATAGTAGCATAAGATAAAAACTGAGAACTATATATTTATATATAATAAAAAAGATTTTGGAGTAAAATACTATGGGATATTTAGATAAAACAACAATCACAGTCGATGCAATTCTTACAAAGAAGGGTAGAGAATTGTTGGCAAAAGGAAGTGAGTTTTTTAATATCACTCAATTTGCACTAGCAGATGACGAAATCGATTATGGTTTATGGGATGTTAATCATCAACTAGGTACAAATTATTATGGACAAGCAATAGAGGCTATGCCGTTAGTAGAAGCTGTACCAAACGAAAATTACGTAATGAAACACAAATTGGTAACATTACCAAAAAATATTTCAAGAATGCCACAGGTAACTGTTGGTGTTACTGATATAACGTTAACATACGGTGGAGATAAAGCACCTGTAACGCCTAACACTGCAAACTTTGCAAATGGTAATAGAACTTATGGATATACAGCAATATTAGCTAATTCAGATGCTGCATATCTTAATGTTGCACCTGGTGGAAAAATAGCTTCACGAATGGCTCCTACAACTGCAGATTATATTGGAGATACTGGTAATTCTGTAACATCTGTAGGTACAAGATTCGAGTTAGTTGCTAAACCACAACCTACAGCAGATTTAACAACAACTCTTACTATAATCGGTAATGAAACTGGTGGATATGTTACGCTTAATGTAACTGTTAAGAAGGAAGCTACAGCTACCAATTTAGTAGAAGATTATTACTTTGAAAAATAATAGGGAATAAAAATGGCAACATACGATAGAGGCACATCACCGCGTTTTGAAAGAGAAGGCGCATTATCAAGAAACTTTTCTACACGAGTAGGACGAAGTAATCGAAGATTATCTAGACCTTATAGAAGACCTATAACACCATTATATACACAATTTGAGCCTGGCGATATTGTAGAAAACGCACAAGCTGATATTATTACTGCAGCAATGTGGTCAAACAATGATGGTGAATTAAAGATGTCACAGTCTGAAATATTCACATCATCAGTTCAAGACGCAGCATCAGGATTATATTACAAAGAATTTTATAGAGACGAACCACAGGTAACTGCAGATGCAGAACCTCAATTTGCAATTGCTTATGGACATTATTTTGGTTCAGGCTCGGCACCTATTAGTCAATATGCTTCATCTGGTAAAACACCTACGAAGGCTGTTTACTCTCAATATTCAAATTTACTTTTAGCTCCAGGTGATGAGCAATTTACAATAAACAGTGTTAATGAAACATCATCTATTTTTATTAACGTTAACAGACAAAGGTTTAAGGAAAGAATTGACCCAGGTAATTGGGAGCTTACAATATCTAGTTCTTATATACATGCAGGTCACTCACCAAATCCAACGGTAGGTTCTCAAATTACACTTACAGATGACAGTGCAGCTAACTTGGCAACTCTTGGAGATTATGGACAGCTATATAAAGTAGTAACAGGTTCTATAGGAATCACAGATGCAGGAGGCGCATCAATAACAAACCCAACTCAATATGGATGGTTTTATCCAGATATGGGAGTTATCATGCTTTCACCTAGACTTTTACAAATGGATATAGTAGAAACAAATTACTGTTGGTGTCCTGGTAATGCTAATAACGTAGGTAGTACAAACGTTAACCCTACATTAAATAGAGTTGTTGGATTCTTTACAGGCTCTAACTCACTAATACCACAAGGACAAACATCTAGTTCATTTGCAGCACGTAGCTCTGAAAGAGTTTTTGCAACTCATTATTTCTGTAGACTTAAAAACGCTGAATATAATTTTAGTAATAATCCAACATTTACATCAGGTTCACAAGGACAGTTTGCACACCCATCAATGTATAGAGACCCTAAGGTTTATATTACAACAGTTGGTATGTACAATGACAATAACGAATTATTGGCAACAGCAAAATTAAGTAAACCGCTATTGAAATCATTTACACGAGAAGCATTGATACGAATTAAACTTGAGTTCTAAAAAAATAGGAGTATAATATGTCCGGCATATTTAGGAAATTTAGAAAGGACGAAATACAAATTACTCCGTTCGAGGCCAACAAGGAATATACAGTACGTTTAACAAATTATACTGGTAGTTATTTTGAAAAAGGTTACGAGCAGTTTAGAGTTTTCGACCCGTGGATAACAGGCTCTACTTTTAATGTACCACAAGATATAAGAATAGTTTCATTAAGTGTTTTTTCTTATGAGACACAATATGATGGAAGTGACTTTACTCCTACTGAATACGGCTCTTATCTAAATGCTTTAACAACCTCTCCTCATGAAGTAACAACAAACCACTTTTACAAAAGAGCTTTACACGATTCGTTACAAGGTATGTACTATACAAATCCTGATGACCCATGTTGGACATTAGATAATAGTGGATATGAAAAAGAAATAAGAACACTTGGAAAATCTGCAAAGATAATATCAGTACCACAAAAAATGTTTGGCGAATCAATTAAAAAAGGTTCTGTAAAAATACAGTCAGGTAGTACAACAATAACAGATGATGGATTTGGAAATCTTATAGATAATAGTGTACAGCTTTATGGTAATCCTACAGAATCAATAAGTTTTGTAACAACAAGTTTGGTAGCTCTTAACTTTGTAGATATGTACAACCAAGCTGGAAGTAAATTAAGCGCTCATAGTATAAACGCATTAGCAAGTAGTAGTTATTATAGAGATAATGGAAAGGAATATTTCAACCTTAAAAACAAAACAAGATTTTTTGAAAGATCGAGATATCCAAATCGTGTAGAGGCTCACAATATAAGACCTCAAACAAGCTCAGTTGCTGAGCAAACATTTATTGAATTAGATGGTATAAAACCTGCAACAACTAAGTCTCGAATAAACATAGAAAACCAAAGTATGATGAGAATAAAACATAGGCATCAATTTGATTTTCGTACAAGACCAACAAGAAGAAATACTGAGGCTGATGATTTTGCAGTTTATGTACGAGTATCTTCTTCTCGTTTTCAGGAATCTCAATCTGCAGATTTTACAGACCAATATCATCACAACCATATAATATCAAAACACGACCCGCATAAAAAAGGTTCGTTTCCTTTTTCTATAAGATATGTCAATAAACACGCAATACAAAATTCAGGTAGTGCTAATATAGGTAATGCAGGTACATATCAAGCTGCAATAAGCGATGGTGTTGATACACTATATCTTAATAGTCCTACAGTTGTTAGTACGAGTAACGCATTTGATAGCGTGCTGCTAACAAAATCTGGAAGCTTTGCGTATTTGTATGTTAATGGTGTATTACAGTCTCACGGAAGTATACCTTCCGGCTCACTATATAATGACAGCGATATCATTGTAGGAGCAAGAGCTAGAGATGCAGGTACAAAATTTAGATTTAGAGATAAAAGAACAAGATATTCTAGAAAATTTAGACCTGCAACAGAATTTACAAATCACTTCAAAGGTGCTGTCAGCAATGTAATGATGTTTAGTAAAAATATAACAGCTGCAGAGGCTGGTTGGACAGCTACATATCCAACTATGGAAAATAAAGTAGGTAATGTATTTTACAATCACGGAATATTAACATTTACAGCTCCGTCAACAAACTATACAACTGCAGTAGATAATATATTTTCAGAATGTACTTTATCATTCAAAAATACACATACAATAATAGAACATGAATATGCTTGTCATATAAAAGAAAGAGAATACGGTTTTACAATGAATCCAACAATAATCGATGACCCAAAGCTAGGAACAATACACCCATTTACAACAGGCTCTGCCTGGTCACCTTATGTGACAACAATAGGTTTGTATGACGACAATGCTAGGTTATTAGCTGTAGGTAAATTATCACGAGCTATAAAAAAATCATTAGATTATGATACAACTTTTATTGTAGGATTCGATACATAAAATATGAGTCATTGGTTATATAAAGGAAAAATACTAGAAGAAGCACCAGATAATTATTTCGGTTTTGTTTATCTAATTACCAACATAAAGTCAGGTAAAAAATATATTGGCCGAAAATACTTTGGTACAACAAGGCGTGTAAAGGTAGCTGGTAAAAAACGACGCAAGGTTGTAAGAAAAGATTCTAACTGGAGAGAATATACTGGTTCTTCTAAGGTATTAAATAATGATATAAAAAAATTAGGAAAAAAGGCTTTTCAATTTGAAATACTTATAATGGGAGAAACAAAAGGCCAGGTTAATTATCTCGAAGAAAATATACACCATAGATATCATGTTTCTGTAAAAGATGATTTTTATAATGACTGTATAGGACCAAGACGGTTTGCAAGAGTCAAGTTTACAGACGAAACAGAAAGAAAAATAAACGAAATAAAGTTTTAATAATTCACAAATATTTGTTATATTATATACATGAATAAAAGTAGACGTTTACTCAATTTGTTTGAGAATGTATTAGGTAAATCCATGACAAGTGGTAATGAGGCAACGTTTTCATGTCCTTATTGCAATCACCATAAAAAGAAATTAGTAATAAATATAATTACTCAGAAATGGCACTGTTGGGTTTGCGGTATTAAAGGTATAGGTGCTGAACGTATATTTAGAAAGGTTGGCGCATTAGGAAAAATACAAGAGCTGAATACATTAACAGGCGTTAGACACAATACAGATAAATCAAAGGTTGAGGAGCATGTTTCTTTACCTATGAGTTTTATACCTCTTATATCAGGAAACAGAAACAGTCCTGAATTTAGAAATGCAGCAAAATATTTAAGGTCAAGAGGTATAACAAAAACAGATGTGTTAAGATATAATATAGGATATTGTGAATCTGGAGAATATAGCGGTATGGTAATAATACCTAGTTATGATGATAGAGGTATACTAAATTATTTTGTAGGAAGGTCTTATTACGATACAGATTTTAAGCATAAAAATCCTAAAACTTCTAAAGACGTAATAGGTTTTGAGCTTTTGGTAAACTGGAATGAGGATATAAATATTTGCGAAGGTGTTTTTGATGCAATAGCTATAGGAGAAAACTCAATTCCTATATTTGGTAAGTTTATGCCAAAATCTTTGAAAATGAAAATAAAAGAAAGAAATGTAAAAAGAGTAAACATAGTTTTAGATAATGATGCAAAAAATGAAGCAGTGAAACTATGTGAATATTTACAATCAGAAAATATAGATGTAAGAATAATAGAAATGAATGACGGTGAAGACCCAAGTACATTAGGTCATAAAAAAATAAATGATTTAATATCTAATTCTAAAACCGTAGATTTTGCAAAGCTGTTGGAGATGAAATTTGGACTTTAATAAAATTGATGTAGGGTTTGAAAAGCTAGAAAAAGTATTACACGTTGCGGATATACATATAAGAAATTATCAGCGACATAAAGAATATAGAAAAGTATTTAGGCAATTATATAAACAGGTAGATAGGCTGCCTAAAAACTCGATAGTATATGTAGGAGGTGATATTGTACATAGCAAAACTGATATATCACCTGAGCTAATAAAGCTTACAACAGAATTCCTTAAGAATTTAGCAGATAGGCGACATACTATTGTAATTACAGGAAATCACGATGCGAATCTCAATAACTCATCTAGACTAGACTCTTTGTCTCCTATGATAGAATCTTTAGCGCATCCACAATTACACTATCTTAAGGATTCTGCTGTACACGAAATAGCAGGCACTCACTTTGTTGTGTTTAGTATATTTGACGACCCTCAAACATTTATCAAGGCAAGTTCATTCGATGCTGAAACAAAGGTTGCACTTTTTCACGGAGCACTTGATATGTCATATACAGATACAGGGTATAAAGTTGAAAGCGACGACCTTAAAATATCTATGTTTGATGGATATGATATGGTCATGTTAGGTGATATACATAAAAGACAGTTTTACAATAAAGATAAAACTATATTACAAGTAGGTTCTCTTATACAACAAAATTTTGGTGAGTCTTTTGAGAATCACGGATGTGCAATTTGGAATGTTGATACCAGAAAAGCAGATTTTGTAGACTTTGAAAACGTACATGGATTTTATACAATAGATGTAAAAAATGGAAAGCTGCCTAATATAGACAATATACCAAAATATCCTAGAGTTAGAATAAGAACAGAAAATACAACTCAGGCACAATTAAAAACTATAATAAAAGAAATAAAAAGTAAATGTAGAACAACTGATATTGTAATAATAAAAAACGATAAGCTAAATGCTCAAAATAAAACAACAAGGTCAATAACAAGAGATATTAGAGATGTACAATATCAAAATGAATTATTAGAAGAATATATAGGTGCAAACCATCCTGCCGACGATGAAACAATAAGACGTATAAAAAACATAAACACTGAATTAAATAAAAGTCTTTCTACAATAGAAGTTTCTAGAGGTGTTAGGTGGCTGCCTAAAAAATTCGAGTTCTCAAATATGTTTAGTTATGGAGAAGATAACGTAATAGACTTTTCAAAACTTAGAGATGTTATAGGTATATTTGCACCTAACCACGCAGGTAAATCTGCAATACTCGATGCTATAATGTTTAATGTATTTCACAAATGCTCTAGAACAAAATCTGCATCAGATGTATTAAATAATAAGAAATCTAATTTTTATTCAAAACTTAATTTTGAAATAGACGGTGTAGATTATTTTATTGAACGTAGAGGTAAAAAAGAGAAGTCTGGTCATGTTCGTGTAGATGTAGATTTTTGGATGATAGGTGAGGACGATAATCCAATATCACTTAATGGCGAGCAAAGAACTCAAACAGACAAAAATATAAGAGGCTATCTTGGATTATATAATGACTTTGTTTTAACATCAATGTCAGTACAAAATAACAATACAGGTTTTATAGACCAGTCTCAGGTAGAGAAAAAGGATTTACTATCTCAATTTCTAGATATTACAGTATTTGAAGAGCTATATCAACTTGCAAACGAAGAGATTAAAGAGGTACAAATACTTCTTAAGAATTTTGGAAAAACAGATTATTCTCAACAGCTAATAGATGAAGAGGATAATTTGCTAGAATACGAATCTGTATACGCACAATTAAATGATACAAAAATAAAGATACAAAAAAAGTATTCTAAAAAAGAAGAGCAAATACATAACAAGGTAAAAGAATTAAAAAATATAACTGTTGAAAACGATATTGAAACCTTAGAGCAGAAAAAGATAAGACGTGAAAGAGAGATAGTATTTAATAATGAAAAATTAGATAAATACAAAAAATATAAAAAGGACAACAAGGTTAAAATGTCTGATATAAATTCTAAGATGTCTAAAATAAATATCGATGAATTGAAAATAAAAAAATCTGTATTAGACTTAGAAAAAGAAAACAACTCAAGGCTTGTTAAAGATATAGAGGTAAAAAAAGTTAGTGTAAGAAATAAGTTAGACCTTATATCAAAATTAGACACACACGAATACGACCCTAATTGTAAATATTGTTGTAATAACGAGTTTGTCAAAGCAGCTGATAAGGCAAAGATAGAATTGGAAGAGGATAAGGTTATAGTTAAAAAGCTTTTACAAGACAAATCAGTTTCTGACAATATATTACTTGAAAGTATTGAGGTAGAAAAACTTATAGGTGCGTATAATAAGCTTAATAGCGAAAAAGTGCAAATAAGCCAATATAACTCAGAAATTATCATTAAATCAGAACAGAGAAAGTCAGACCTACGCGCCTCTAAAACTGATTTAAGAGGTGTGGAAAGAGATATAGAAAAATACTATAAAAACAAGGAAACAATCAAGGCTAATGAAAAGATAAATACAATAATTGAAAGTCTAGAAATAGAAAAATCAAATATAAAGTTAGAATTAGATGAGATATCATCTAAAATACAAAAGGCGTATAGTAATGTATCTATAACTCAACAGAATATAACTCATATAAAAACAACTATATCAGACGCTCATGAATTAGAGCTTAAATTAAAGTCATATGAATATTATCTTGATGCAATAAGAAGAGATGGTATACCTTATGAAATAATAGCTGAAACACTTCCTTATCTTGAAGAGGAGATTAACAATACACTTTCTCAGATTGTAGGTTTTGAAATAGAATTCGATGTTGACGGTAAAAATATTTTGACTTATATAAAATATGGAAATGATAATAAATGGCCATTGGAATTGACATCAGGTATGGAAAAATTTATTTCATCTCTTGCAATTAGAGTTGCACTTATTAAAATATCTAATTTACCTAGACCAAACTTTCTAGCAATTGATGAAGGTTTTGGTAATCTGGATTCTGAAAACATAAATTCAATTTCAATGTTGTTTGATTATCTAAAAACAGAATTTGATTTTGTCGTAATTATTTCTCATATAGATATAATGAAAGATATGGTTGGTGGCCTTATAGAAATAAGCAGGTCTAAAGGTTTAAGCCGTGTTATTGTGTAATTATTGATATTTATATAATATCGGGAATAATGAATGGCACAGAATCCAAATGCAACAAATAGAGTCGAAAGACTCCAGGTCGAAACAACAGTAGGTCAATACTTCTTTCAGGATTTATATAACCGTAATGTGTATTTCGAGGACTTCGATGACAGGTCTAGTAATTACTTTAGACTAGAATACGACCCGTCGTTTACATTTACAGGCGGTAGAAACCTAATAGGTATAAGAGGTACAAGTGCCACTATGGTACCCAATACTGAGGTGTTGGTTGAGGTAGTTGACGCAAACGGTCAGCTAATGAAATCACAGGTATATAGTATAGGTGATGATTTAGACACAAAGGCTATATCGATAGACGTAGCACCTAATACACCAGCTGGAGAATGTATTGTAACAATAATCGGTGTTGCATCAGAAGCACCTAATGGAGCTCCAATACCTGCTGTTTGGCAAGGCGTACCTAATTTTAGATGGACAAGAATATTTACATGTAAACCTGGAGCATCAAATAAATCTCCTGTATTATACAGCAATTCTTCTAGACCTGTAATTAAAATACAGGAAATAATGAAGCCGTTTTTCTTATTGGAACACAACCAGGAATTATCAGGCTCGACACCTGCAAATTCTTGGACAGGAAATCCAACATCAAGTTATATACTTTCATCTGATGGATTTGCAAAAGAAATAGGTTCTGCAAATACAAATACAAAAGTATCGTATAGGAAATCTGGAGATAAATACTTTTTAACAGCACAGCCTCAAGGTTCTAACTTTATAGACTTTGGAGGTTTTACAGAAGATATGGAAGGCGGTATTGTAATCGTTCGTTTTCCACAAAATCCTAGACCTGCTTCATATAGAGGATATACATCTGAACATCAACCTACAACAAACCCTGTGTTTGCACCTGAAGAAGAAGGTGACGGGTTATTTGAAGATATATCATATTTACATGCAACGTCAACAGTTGTAACAAACTCATTTGTAACAGGTGCATACGTAACAGTTGTAGAAGAGGTAATATCACCATTTGAATTAAGAACATCTTCACCACATACAACAATACAAGGTGCAACATCGGCACAATACCAAAACTTTGAACACTTTGAATTTGGACCATCTGACTTTGAATTGATGTGGGCACAAACGCCTATTAGCTATAGCGCAAGTCCGACAGGTTCAAATGGAGAGCCTCTAAATACATCATATGCCTGGGTAACATTTAATAACCTAGAACCTCTTACAGGTGATGTAACAAGAATTAAATGTTATATGAAAAACGAGCAGGCACCTTTTGATTGGGTACTTGCATCTGATAATGCTGTAGAGGCAAATGAATTATTGTATAGAGACGACTTTCAAAAATATAGAGCACCTGTAGGTAATTTTACAAAATACGGTGTAGGAGCAAATGGTACAGCATCGCTATCAACATATTGGACAGCTTCAGGTGTAGGAACACCATTACCTTCAATAGGTTTATATCAACAGCAAACTGCAAATGAAAATCCACCTGTACAGGACTGTGTTGTAATAGGTGACAATGACCAGGCACTACAGTTAGATGGTACATCATATTGGCTGTTCGAACCTCAACCAGGTGTAACAGCTTCGTTTTATAGAGACCAATGGTATGAACTTTCTTTCAAGGCTGTATCTCAAAAAACTCAAATACCTTCATGGACAACAATATATGACAATGCAATAGAAGAACCTAAAATATCCATATACATGACAGGCTCGGCATTTACAGATGGAGGTGATGATTATGGTAAGTTTATAGGACTTATAGAAGATACTGCTGTAAAGAAAAAACAAGTAGACTTTGATTATTTAAGAAATCAAAAAGAAATAGGTAAGAAATTTGTATTTCAGGCAGACGGCACTGAAGGTGGAGCTCCAAGATTTAAGATTGACTCAGGTGTTTGGTATTTGTGGGATATATCTATAAAACCTTGGGATAGACAAGGATTTACACCAGGAACTTGGGATGTAATATTTCCTACAATAAAATGTAATGTAGCAGCTTATGACTCATTAGACTTTAAGTTTGAATTCTACAATGACTATGGTGACATATCAAATTATACTGCAGTTGTACCTCATGTACCTTGGAAAAACGAATTAACAGCAACATTTACAAACGTTGTTACAAACACTGTTAACGTAACAGGTCCGGCAACGTTTAGTGGTGGATTTAGTGCAAGTGGTCCTAATATAATTAACGGACCAACAACATTTAGTACAGGTCCTTTTATATTTTCAGGTTCTATAAACACAACAGGACCTCAAGTATTTGGAGGTACATCTTCATTTACAGGACCCGTAACATTTAGCTCAGGTTTTTCTGCATCAGGACCTATTACTGTAACAGGACCTATTACAATGTCCGGACCAGGTCTTTTTGGAGTAAGCTGTACAGATGAATGGATTATATCTGGTTCTGTATATCTTCCTTGTTTGCCAGAAGCTTCTCAATCTAAACTTGTAAATTGGGACCCTGTAACAGGACAGTTAAAGGTAACATCTTCACACGCACTTCTAGGTGGAGGTGGAGACCCTGACCAAAATTTATTTGAAACAATACAAGTAACAAACTCTATAGGTGCAGGTGCTGCAGCACTAGGTGCTCAGTCATCAGTTGTTGCAGACAACACAACAGACACTGTAACATTCTTAGGTGGTACAAATGTAACAATATCTACTGATGCAGTAAACGATAGAATAACATTTAATGTGGGTTCTTTAGGTGGTATAACAGGTATTGGTGACCAAGACTTATTTAAGACAATAGCAGTAGCTGGACAGACTGATGTAGTAGCCGATTCACCAACCGATACATTGACATTGGTTGCCGGTACTGGTATGGCTATAACAACAAACGCAGGTACAGACACAATAACAATTACAAACTCTTCACCAGGTGCTGCAGACCAAAATTTATTTGAAACAATTGCAGTAACTCATTCAAGCGCCGCATTAGGTATAGCTGCGCAATCAAACGTTGTAGCGGATAGTACAACAGATACTCTGTCTCTTGTCGGAGGTGCCAATGTAACGCTATCATCAAATGCTACAACAGATGCAGTAACATGGTCTGTATCTGGTTTTTGTAAAACAGCTTACGGAACAATTGGTGTAGATGATGGTACAACACAAACTGCTACAACGTGCAATCAAGCAATGAAGTTTCAAGGTGCTGGTGGTATAACAACATCATTTGATGGCGCAGGTACAACAGTAATTAGTATGTCTTGGGGTACAATACCTCCTGGTGCTGGATTTAATTACTTTTCAATAATTGCTTCTACACACTCAAGCCAACCAGCAATAGCTGCGGTACCGGCTAACGTTGTTGCTGATATGGCTCAAGATACATTGACACTTGTTGGTGGTACAAACGTAACACTATCTTCACAAGCAGGTACAGACTCGATAACAATGTCTGTTAATACTGCAGGAGGTGGTGGTGCAGACAATTTAGGAAACCATACAGCTACTGAAGACCTTAAGATGGGCCAAAACTGGATAACAAGTTCAGATGCATTTGGCCACGTATGGCATAACAATAACGGCTCTAATAAATTTACAGATTATGGAATGGTTTATAGAAGTGCTGATGATATAATGATTATTCAGAACAAGCACTCTAAAGACAATCAGATAAATATAGCTGATGGTAATGATGGTATAATGATTAAGCCTGATGCTGGCAGTTTAACATTCGGCCAGCCAGCAACACCACCATCTAGCCAGGTTAACACAACCCACGGTGGTCAGCATGTACTTGCAAATAATGATTGGAAGTATTATGGGTTAAAATATGTAGATACAAACCATATATTGCATTATAATGAGGTCACAGGTGAGATAACGTACTTTAGAGATACTACATCAGGAGGAGGCGGTGGTAACTGTTCAGCTCATGGAGCTTTGGACAAGCAAGACGCAGGTTTTATAGGTGTAAACCCCTTTTATGGTATGGGTGTTGGTAATCATCACAACTCTTGGTACTATATAGGTTGTGGAACAACAATAGGTCCTCCATTATATAACCCTGCAACACCTACAGGTATAGCATCTCCATACAAACATTATGACGGAAGAAACGATGACACATGTCACTTTATGGTTAACGGATTTAGTTCTATGGACTGTCCGGATGAAGCAGCACATGGAGGCACAGATGCGGGTCCTTATACTCAAGGATATATGTATGCAGCTATATTCAATAAGATGGCTGACCCTATGCTTGCAGTCGGTGGAGACGGAAACTTTGATTGTTTACAGGCAGGGGCAGGGCATGGTATAAAAATTGCAACATCAACAATACCTAGGAACGTACAGCTTAAAACATCTCCAGGTGTTATTAAACATTCAGGTATGCCTAATTTAGGAAACGCTCCAGCAAGAACATGTGCAGAGGCTCAAGGTAGTGGTGCAAATCCTGGAAAGAATAATGTTTCTCTTCCTACAGATTGTGGTCTGGCAAATGCTTTCTATCTTTCATGTTTCCATAACGAGATAGAGCCTGCCGACCTTGCATATACAAGTTATTATGCAGGTGGTATAAGAAAAAGTCATTTAGCATATAAAAATCAAGTTATATTTGAAACTGTATCAGATAAAAGATTAAAAGAAAATATAGGTGAAACTGTATTAGGTATAGATATATTAAAGAAAATACCTGTTAATGATTTTGAATGGAAGAACCACCCTGTAGAAGAAGGTGGTGCTAGAGTTTCAGGTTTTATTGCTCAAGATGTAAAACCTCATTTCCCTGATGCTGTTGTTGGTGACGAAGAAACACACCCTGAACCAGAAAAAGCACCGATGGTAATGGACTATAACGCATTTATACCTTTACTTGTTAAATCTATACAAGACCAACAAGAGGTAATAGAAAATCTAACAAAAAGAATAGAAGAATTGGAGAGTAAATAATGTCAAAAAATATCATATTTACAACCTCATCAATTATATTTACAACAACAAGTATGACAATAACGTCTTATACTACAGGTAGTAGTATAGCATCAGGCCACCCACGCTTCGCAGGCGCTAATCCTGCAAATATGGTTTCGATGTCAAGAGGTTTACCAACAGAGTCTGTAGCGTTTATCACTGCATCTTTTAAGTCAATGTCAGTACAGAACTCAATAGAGTTTTTTGGAAATACAACTACAACAGGTTCTTTTCGAATACCTGTACCTATATCTGAATCTACATCTAATTTTAGAACAGCATTTACAAATTCCAGATTTACAAGAACTGAGGCTGACGGCTCGCAATCTTCAGCAGTTGCTTCACATACAAGCTCTTTGGAGATGGGGTTTACACAAGGTGGTGAATGGAGAATACACAAACCTACTGAAAAAGGACAGTTTGGAGAAACAGAAAAAACATTTATGTTTGTTTCACGTTCTGGCCGAATAGGATTTAAGACAACAAACCCTAAGGACGATATAGATTTTAAGGCTGACAGTATTAAATTTAGAAGCGACGATGGCTCTAAAGAATTGGAATTTACAGATGGTAAATTTGTAACAAAGAAATTTGCAAACAGGGCTGTTGGTGCTGCTGTTGTAACTGAGACATCTGGTTCTGAAGTTGTATTAACATATTCACCAGGAACATTTGATACACCTTCGACAGCTTCTGTTAACGATGTATTAGGAAGTTTGGTTTGGGAAGATGAATCTTTGCGTAAAAGAGTCGATGTCGATGTTGCAAGAGAGCAAGCAATAGCAATGCGTATAAGAGGTGTTGTTGATGGTGTTGCGACTGATGGAAGTTCGATTAAGGCCACGATGAGATTTGGAATAGGAGGTATAGAATCTGCAGTAGTAAGTGAAGACTTACAACTCGCACTAGGCAGCTTAATGGTAACAAACAGTGCGGTACTTACCGTAGATAACAATTATTTAGGTATAGGTAATACAAGAGCAAACCCAGGTGATGCTGATAGAAGAATTATATTTTGGAATAATACCACAGCAAAAAGATGGATTGCAGGTGTAGATGAAAATCAATCTGTATTTGCAATACATCAAGGTACATCTTTTACAACAAACAATGATTTTGAAATTGCATCAAATGGAAATATACATTCTCAAGGTAAACTATACAATACAGGTATACCTACATTTACAGCAAGCGCCGCTCTTGCAGCAAATAAATTTTTTACAGGTAGTTCATTAACATTAAATTCTATGTTTACAGGTAGTCCTGCATTATCAGCAAATAAATTTTTTACAGGTAGCTCATTAACATTGAACTCGGCATTTACAGGAAGTCCGGCATTATCAGCAAATAAGTTTTTTACAGGAAGTAATTTGCAGGTTGATGGTGGAGACTTTGGTCCTGGACTGTTTGGTATTTAACAAAATAGTTTGATATTTATATATGGCATTTATTGAATGGAATACGGCAGACTTTGAGTGGAACAACAATCCACATTATTGGAATCTTGTACAGGAGATAATTGCTGAGATAGAAGGCGGTAAAAACTGGAAGAAGCGAGATAAAGATAAAAAGAAAAGAAAGAAAGTAATACGTCTTTTAATGTGGTATAAAGGAATAAAGATTTACGACGAAAATAAAGAAGTGGAAAACATCGAGCTGCACATAGATGATATAAAACTAATGGCAGAGGAGATAAAGAAAAATGTACAAATTATACACGGATAAAATAGAAAACTTCGAAGCAAAAATAAAACTTGAAGGTGCGTCAATAAAGAAGTCAAAAGCTAGATTGGTTATAGAAGCAGAAGGCTTTGATGTAATGTTTAAGGGAACAATATCTGATACAGGTAAAGTTAAAGTACCAGTAAAAAGATTGAGAGGTTTAATCGATGAAAATACACAAGGTAAAATACGATTAGAAGTAATAGCAGAGGACACATATTTTATACCTTGGGAATCTAAATTCAAAGTAGAGCAATCAAAAAAGGTGACTGTTGAGGTTTTATCACAGTCAAAACCAAAACTGCAAGAATCCAAAAGTACAGCACATATATTATCCCAACCTACATTAACGGAAAAAGAGCATATTTTTAATTTGGTTAAAATGCTGATTAAAGAAGAAATAAATATAGAAAATTTAACTATAAAGAAGAACAAGCTTAATAATATAGTTGCAGAATATATACAAGAAAATCCAATAACAAGTAAACAAAGAGTGCCTGTTATTGAAAAGGTTATTAAAGTTTTAGAAAAACGCAAATAGGGAATAGGTTATGGCTTTACCAGATTTATCAGGTTCGCTAATACAAAATACTTACCAGCGAGTGTTGCACACAGACGGTGCAGCTATATTTGACGGTACAGGAAGTACAGTGCTAAGTCAGACTGAGCTGGCATCTCTACAAGAGATAGGTTCTTCAAACATAACAAATACAGAATGGGCAGAGATAGCAGCTATTGGCTCTGCAAACATAACTGCAACGCAGTGGGGATATCTTGCAAACGTTACAAATGTTAACTGGGATAATCTCGCAACAATAGAACAGAATCTAGGAAATACTAATACTATACAATTTGCAAAGATGAATGCATCGACAACAGTAGAAAATGGTGATTCTCCAGCATTTGCAAATGCCAGTGGTAGAGCTGGGTTCGCATTTCAAAACATTACAGCTACATCTTCAATGTACATACTTTTTAATAGAAACGAAAGACCTATTGAATTTAGACAAGGTGGCCACATAAGTATGAGTGCAGGTATTACAGCTTCTAATATAAAAATAAATATTAGCGATGAATTACCACTGGAATTCAGGAAAGCAAATGGAGATGTTTCATCTTATGTAAATTATGACGGTGTATTTGTTGGAAATGTAGAAGGAATAGCATCATCTGCTACAAACGCTGTCAATGCTACAAACGCTACAAATATTGTTGCTGGTAGTAACGCAGAAGACGAAGACCAGTTTATAACATTTTTGGACAATGGAGATACTGGAGCACAAGGAATAAAATATGATGGTGGTATAAGATACAACCCAAGCAAAAATAGACTAACACTTACAGGCGGTATAACAGGAAGTGATGTAAGCTCAAGTGGGGATATAGAAGCAACTGCCTATTATTCAAGAGGTCAGCAAATAATAGACTATAGCGGAGCCGAAATCCGTATAGGTAATGTACCAACAAACATACCAGGTAATATAACAGCCTCAGGTGATATAAGCGCAAGTGGTGATATAACCGCGGCTACTTTTGTTGGAAATATAGATGCAGTTGATGGTGATTTTGATGGAACATTAGAAGCAGACGCAATAACAATTGGCGGAACATCTCTTTCAGATGTAATTGCGGCGACTGTAGTTGATAATGCAACATTAGCAGGTTCGGTTACAGTTACTAATTCTACAGCAGATGCAGAAACGCCAGTAGTTTTTCACAACGAAGTAAACGGATTAAGAGACGATACAGGAACATTTACATATAATGCAGCTGATGGAAGGTTAACAGTACCAGATATTAACTCACAAAACGTAACAGCTTCAGTAGTAAGTTCAAGTGGAAATGTATACTCAACAAATACAGAAACAATACAGTATAGCTTTCAATTACAGAATGGTGCTGATGCAAATACTTGGTACGGACCTAACTCACAAGGACCTAATTATTACTATTGGAACAGAGACTACTCTGCATATCCACACACTGGTATTGTATATCTAAACAGTGGCCACCACTTACAGCACAAGGCCGAATTGGTATCGGCTAAATTTATATTAACAGGTTTAACAAAGCCTTTTACAGGAGCAGCAGTTACAGCATCAGTTGTTGTTAAACCTAAAACAGACCTTAGCCAAGCAGGTGGAGGTTTTACATATCCTTTGACTTCTGCTGACAACGACAATCTTTTTGAAAATGGTCTTTCAGCAAACTTTGTTAATACAATGTCTGTTGTTTATGGAATGTATGAAATACAATGTCCTGTATCAGGTGCATTTGATGTAGGTAGTATATTATATCCTAGAATTAGACTTGGCGCACCGTATACAGGAAGTGGTAATTTTAGAGGTATGTGGCAGTTGGAATATAGGAGAATAAAATAATGGCAAATATTAAAAAATCAAATAATATATCTAATGATACTGGTAGTGCCTATTCAAATTTAGCAACCACGCAAAAGCAACAAAATATTAGAACTAGATTTGATGATACAACTCACAATGACAATCCTTATGATGATGCCATACAATACCTCAATAAAAAATCAGAAGAAATTATAGATATTGTAAATCTTTTAGAGGTTAACGCAAGTGACGGCTTATCTGTTGCAACATACGCAGAAAAGCTTAAAGCAAATCCTAGCATTGGCGGCGTACAGTTTCCAGGTACTGCAAATATAGATTTACCAGGTGTTAATATAGCCGGAAATCAAGATACAACTGGTAATGCAGCAACAGCAACAGCAGCAAGTAAACTTGCAACTGCCAGAACTATAGGCGGTGTTAGCTTTAATGGAACAGCTAATATAAATTTACCTGGTGTTAATACAAAAGGAAATCAAGACACAACAGGAACGGCTACAACTGCACTGAACGCAAAGGGGTATAAAGGCTCTAATACAACATATATGTTAATGCCAAAAGATTTTTATATGGTGAGCACAACAAGTAATTATTCTGGAGGCTATATTACAATACCTTCAGGTGGTGAGTGCCATGCACAATTATCGCTACCTGTAGGCTCTAGTATTGTTGGAAAAACAGTAGGAGTTTATTCTAGTCAAATTGTTGCAGACGCACTGGCGGCATACGCTGTACCTTTTAATGGCGTAGGTTCACCAACCTTATCATTAGGAACAGGACCATTAGGAAAAGCTCTTTCTTTTTCTGCAAACGCAAAAAGCTTTAATGCTAGTACACATTATATATGGATTAAAATAAACTTAAGTGATGACACCTCTGCAACAAGAGTATATGGTGGCATACTTACATTCAATAATTCTTAAACAAGATATTTATAGAATATGGCACAGAGAATAATATTAAAACACGGAACAGGTTCACAAGCACCAGCAGCATTGAAACAAGGTGAGCTAGGTATAAATGTATCATCAGGTTCTTTATACTATGGTTCAGGTTCGAGCAATGTAACAAAGTCTAGTTTCTGTTTTTCAGAAATTACAGCATCTAATAAAATAAAAGGTTACTACGGAAGCCATACAGGTACAGGTAATATTACAGCAAGTGGTACAATAACCGCAGGAAAACTTAATTCAGCACTTGCAGCTGGAACAACAAATACAGCTGTGATAATGGCAGATGACGGTACGTTACAAAAACGGTCAATTGATAGTGGAGTATGGGGAGGAGCAGGAGCGGTATTAACAGCAGAGTCTGACCTTATTGGTGAATTAACTGTTGGTTCAGCAAACACATGCACAACTGCAACAACAGCACAGACTGTACAGGCAGTAGCAACAACAGATAATACAGACTTTTTTGTTACTGTAGTTGATGGAGCCAGCGCTGGCCAAACAGTAGAAACAAGTGCTAATCTAAAATACAATCCTAATACAAGAGGGCTTACAGTTGGTGGTAGTGGTTCATTTGGTGGCAACGTATCCTCAACCGGAATAACAGTGGATACAAATGGTTCAAATGCTGTAGCAGCTCTTGCTAGAAATTCAGGTGCAGAATTAAAATTAAAAGCACAAGATAATCAATCAAGA
>CEQR01110944.1_pt1 | contig 22539 bp, 13 predicted proteins | sample 530901 | NCBI WGS metagenome assembly CEQR01 (sample SAMEA2621085, study PRJEB7988) | marine metagenome | isolation source: saline water (ENVO:00002010), including | reverse complement strand
GTTTTAGAAGAGGTTCTTATGACTTCTACAAAACTGACTGGAAATATTTAAACGACTCAGTTACAAGAGGTGGTTTCACTGATATTGAAGGTGTTATCGTTCCTGCAGGTACTTCAACAGTATATGATGAAAGTATGGGTAAGAACATTTCAAGACCTTTCTTACACGTGAGATATAGAGCTTCTGAAGCTGATGACAGAAAAATGAAGTCTTGGATCACAGGATCTGTAGGTGGAAATTATACTTCGACATTAGATAAAATGCAAGTAAATTTCTTATCTGAAAGATGTTTATGTGTACAAGCTGCTAACAACTTCGTGTTACTTAAAAATAACGCTGACGTTGCATAAGCAAAATAATTAAAGGTAAGGGTGCTTCGGCACCCACACCTTTATTTTTAATAACTTTTTAATTATATTATATCATGGAAAATAAAAATGCCGAATGGCAAGTAAAAGATAGGCTATATGTTTTAAAAGGAAACAGACAACCTATAATATATAAAATCCCTAGTAAACACTCAAAAAGACACTCGTTATTGTTTTTTGATGGTCAAACACAAAGGGAATTAAAATACGCAACTAACCAAAGTTCATGTTTTGTAGATGAACAAAATGGACAAGCAACGCTTGGTCAAATAGTTTTTAGAAACGGAATATTAAAAGTTCCAGCTAGAAATATAGCATTACAAAAGCTTTTATCATTATATCACCCTATGAAAGATAGGATATATTCTGAAGATAACCCACAGGAAGTAGCAACTAATGAAGTTGATTGGATTACATTAGAGTTTGAAGCTGTTAAGTTAGCTATGGAATTAGATATAGACGAAGCAGAAGCTATATTAAGAATGGAAAAAGGTTCTAGTGTATCTAAAATGTCTTCAAAAGAAATAAAAAGAGACGTTTTAGTTATGGCTAAAAGAGATCCACAAAATCTTATAGCACTAGCAACTAACGATGAAGTTCAATTAAGAAACATAGGTGTAAAAGCAGTCGAAGCAAATATTATAAAACTATCAGGTGATAGAAGAAGTTTTGCTTGGGGTAGTAACGGTAAAAAATTATTTACAGTACCGTTTGGCGAGCACCCATATAACGCTTTAGCGGTATGGTTTAAAACCGACGAAGGCTTAGAAGTGTTAGGCGCTATTGAGAAAAAAATGAAATAACACAACTTATAGAGGTAACCATCTCTATGAGGTGGTTACTTACTATAAATAAAAAAAATATGGCAGTAAATATAGATACAGTTTATCAAAGAGTTTTGGCAATAGCTAACAAAGAGCAAAGAGGTTATATAACACCTCAAGAATATAATCTATATGCCAACCAAGCTCAAATGGATATTTTTGAGCAATATTTCTATGACTTAAATCAGTTTATGAGAATACCTGGTAATGATACCAAGTATGCTGATCAAGTTACTATATTACAAGAAAAAATAGATATATTTGAAAATTACAGGGTAGCTTTAACAGCGGCCAGTAATCAAACTGACCAACCTGGTATTTGGCAGTTGCCAGATTATTATAGGTTAGGTGAAGTATATTACAAACATAAAGGTGGTTTCGTAGAGATAGAAAAAGCTACTCAAAACGAAATACATCACTTACAAAACTCTCCATTGACTGCACCATCTGAGTCAAGACCTATGTATGTTAGAGAATCACAAACATTAGTTGGTGGTCAAACAGCAGACGTATTAACAGGTATACCTTCTGACAGAACAATACAAATTTATCCTATATCAATAACATCTGGTAGTGTAGTGTGTAACTATATATCTAGACCTCAAACTGTAGAATGGACTTACATTGTAAATTCAACTAATAGTAGAGCTTTATTTGATAGAAGCGATCTTACAAGAGATTTTGAATTACATCAATCAGAAGAGACGGAGTTAGTAGTAAAAATATTAGAGTTAGCAGGAATAACTATAAAAGATCCTCAATTATATCAAGTAGCAGCTACGGAAGAAGCGCAGAACGTTCAACAAGAAAATAAATAATTATGCCACTATTTGAAGGAAATCAACAACAGTATTACGGACAAGAACAATTCACTACAGTATCAGCTAATGCAGCAGGCGGTGCAGATGCTGGTCAATATGTATTAACTTTTCCTGTAAACGAAACATTAATGAACCAGCGTGCAACTATGCCTACAAGTGCTGGTGAAATGAGAGTTGATACAGTAGTTAGTGGTGTAACAGCAGAAGCTGTATCATTTACTTTTAACGCAGCAACCTATACTATTACATTAGCAACGCCTTTAGCAGTAGGAACAACTGTTATAGTTAATATAATAAACCCACAGTTAGGTAACTATCAATATATAACTATTCAACAAATAATAAACAATTTTATTATACAGTATGTTGGTGAAGGTAAATTATTAAGCAAATGCAAAAGAGCTGATATAAGTTTTCATGCTCAACGAGGTATGCAGGAATTTAGCTACGATATGTTGAGATGTCAAAAGAGTCAAGAAATAGAATTACCACCATCATTAGTTATGCCATTACCGCATGACTATGTAAACTATGTTAAAATATGTTACATAAATGCTGATGGTATTGAGCGTATGATTCACCCTGCTATAAAAACTAGTAACCCTACAGCTTTGTTACAAGATGATGAATTTAACTATTTATATGATGCTGATGGTAATTTATCAGAAGCTAGTGATTCAGACACATGGTTAAACTATCAAGATAACAATAGTGTTGGTAGTGTATCAAGAAGTATTGGTGATGACGAAGTTGATGAATGGTATGCAACTGGTGGTAGATACGGATTAGAGCCATCAAGAGCACATACTAACGGTACTTATTATATAGATTATAAAAGAGGTAACATACATTTTAGCTCTGATTTAAATGGTAAAACAATATCACTAAAATATATAAGTGACGGTTTAGGTACTGAAGATGATATGTTAGTACACAAGTTTGCTGAAGAAGCTTTATATAAACACATAGCTTATGCAATACTATGTACTAAAATGGGTATACCTGAGTATATAATAGCTAGATTCAAAAGAGATAGATTTGCTTCTGTAAGAAACGCAAAACTAAGACTATCTAACTACAAGATGGATGAGCTTACTCAACAAATGAGAAATAAGTCTAAGCATATAAAACACTAATAGATGCCAGAAATTAAACACACTTTCCAAGCAGGTAGAATGAATAAAGACCTGGACGAGAGGCTATTGCCTAACGGTGAGTATAGAGATGCTATGAATATAGAAGTCTCTGGCTCAGATGGTAGTAATGTTGGCGCTGTTCAAAATGTAAGAGGTAATAGAAAAAGAAGTATTGTAAATATAGCAGGTGGTAAATGTATTGGTAGTATTGCTGATACTGAAAACGAAAAAATATACTGGTTTATTGCTGGTAATAATATAGATGCTATAGCAGAGTATGATCAAAAAGCTAACCATACAACTCCGGTTCTTGTAGATGCAGGCGCAACTGATGCTGATAAATTTTTGTTTTTAGAAAAAGATAAGCTAATAACTGGTATTAATCTAGTTGATGGCTTATTGTTTTTTACAGATGATAATAGAGAGCCAAAGGTAGTTAATATAGAAAGATCAAAAGCTGGTTCTACAGATTTTGCAACATCAACACAATATGAAACTCCTCAAGGAGCTTCTTACAATGTAGGTGAAGACGATATTACAGTTATAAAGAAAGGACCAAGTGCTGCTCCAACATTAACAATGGCAAACACTAGAAGAGTTACTGCCAGTGGTGTTACAGGTATTATAAATACAAGTGGTACTGCTAACTTTTACGATTCATCAAACACAGAACCTATGGAGGTTGGTGAAAACGTTACAGTTACAATAACAGGTCCACTACCAACATATCAAACAGGTGATATACTTATATTTACACAAGGCAATGATCCTGATATAAATGGTTACGATCCTGACTTTACAGTTAGATGTGAGGTTGTTAGTTACTCTGGTGGTAGCACGATTAATGTTAAAATACAAGGTATACCTGAAATAGTACCAACTTCAGCTGTAACATGGACTATAGAGCTAGAGCAACAAGATGCTATGTTCTTAGATAAGTTTGTTAGATTTGCTGTTAGATATAAATATAGAGATGGTGAATATTCAACAATAGGACCATTTTCTGAAATAGCATTTTTACCTAAAGAATTTGAATATAACCCTAAAAAAGGTTATAATTTAGGTATGGAAAATGATTTAAGATATTTAAAAATATCTGGCTTTACAACGGGTGTTCACAAAGGTGTAATTGAAGTAGATGTATTATATAAAGATGAATCTAATACAAATATATACACTGTAAAATCATTTAAACATAATGATGCTGAATACTCAGCTAATGAGTTTGAGTTAGAATCAGAGCTTATATACAAAACAATACCATCAAATCAATTATTAAGAGCATTTGATAGTGTTCCATTAAAAGCTAAATCACAAGAGCTTGTTGCTAATAGAATAGTTTATGGTAACTATGTACAAAACTTTGATATGCTAACAGTAACAGGTGATGACGTAAAGCCTAAATTTGAAGTTAGTGTTCAACCTAGATCAGGTTTTACTCAAGCAGTACAATATAAATCACCTGGTAAATCGTTAAAAAGCCAGAGAACATATCAGTTTGGTGTTGTTTATAGAGATGAGTATGGTAGAGAAACACCTGTATTTACAGATACAACCGCTTCTAAAAATATACCTAAAAACGCATCAAAAGCATTTAATCAGTTTAAAGTAAAAATGCTTCATGATAAACCTGCTTTTGCTAAATCGTTTAAGTTTTTTATCAAAGAAACTTCTAATGAGTATTATAACATGGCAATGGATAGATGGTACGATGCTGAAGATGATAATATATGGTTGAGTTTTCCATCTGCAGAAAGAAATAAAGTTACTGAAGAAAGCTTTTTAATATTAAAGAAAAAACACGATACTGATGAATGTGTTGAAGCTGAAGCTAAATATAAAGTAATAGCTATATCAAATGAAGCACCATTGTTTTTAAAACAAATAAAAACTTCACAAGGTAGAGCTAGTTTTGGAACAACAACAGCTGGGCTTGGTGCATCTAATTTTCCAGCAGTTGATGGTAGTGTATTTAGAGTATCTAAAAAAGATTTTATTGAAAACTCAGGTTTTTCAGACGAACCAGGAGGTATAACAGGTAAATCAGGTTTATTAGTTAGGTTTATAACCGCTTCTGGTAAAAGTGATTATTATAAAATATCAAGTATAGCTTTTACAGATGCTGGTAGTGGTACAGACTTTTTTGATATAACTATTGACGGTAAGTTTGGTTCTGATATGTCAATAGTAGGTACACACGGTAGCCCTGCTGCAGGTTTAGCATTTGAAATATTCCAAGAAGAAGTAAAAAACAAAGCTGAGTTTTCAGGTAGGTTTTTTGTAAAAGTATATAGAGATCAATACTTAAATACAGCTATATTAACAACAACAGATGAAGTATCATATAGAGTAGCTGCTACAGCACCTATAATGAGAAGAGATGGTAGTTGTAGTACAAGTAGCTCTGGTCACTGGAAAGATGATATATTTGATAACAAGTTTAGATGGGTATTTGATAGATGTAGAAGATCTACTCACTGGGGTGCTAATCATGTTCATGGTAATAGTCAACTATGGTATGAAAATAGATCTGGTGTAAACAAACCACCTGGTGTTTTTGCAAACAAAGATTATATCAGTATTTCTATATTAGGTACTAGAGATACTTATACAGGCGGATATTCACAGTTTAATGATTTTGCTCAAAAAATAAGAGCTCAAGGAACTAAGTTTAGATTTAGACACGATCAATTTAATAGTTTAACAGGTGAGCCTGAAATTTACACTATTACAGACTCGTGTGTAACACTTGTAACAAACTACAACGGTGGTAGTGGTCACTGGGAGTCAAACCAAAGAACTATATTTACATTAAAGTTAGATAAACCTGTAGTTGGTTTTTCACAAACTCAATATGCCAATAGAAATACAAATCAAATGGCAACTATAGAAATATTAGAAGTTGATTTAGGTGAAAATACTTTTTCAACAAATAATCCAGCTATATGGGAAACAGAGCCAAGAGAAGCTATTGATGTAGATTTATATTACGAAGCTAGTAATGTTATACCAATAGCTCAACATGGAAATGATCATGTATTAGATTACACGAACTGTTATAGTTTTGGTAATGGTGTAGAGTCAAATAGAATAAGAGACGACTTTAACACACCTACAATAGCTAAAGGTGTAAAAGCATCAACTGTATTAGCTGAGCAATATAAACAAGAAAGAAAAAAAGGTGGTTTAATATTTTCACAAATATATAACTCACTGTCTGGTATTAATAGAACAAATCAGTTTATAATAGCAGAGGCAATAACAAAAGATTTAAACCCAGAGTATGGGTCAATACAAAAACTACATCAAAGAAACACAGATCTAGTTGTTTGTTGTGAAGATAAAATATTAAGAGTATTAGCTAACAAAGATGCTTTATTTAATGCTGATGGTAGTGCTAACGTAACATCTAACAAAGCTGTTTTAGGTCAAGCAGTACCTTATGTAGGTGAATATGGTATTAGTACTAATCCAGAATCATTTGCATCATATGGTTTTAGAGCTTACTTTACAGATCGTGCGCGAGGAGTTGTTTTAAGGCTGTCTAGAGACGGTTTAACAGAAATCTCAGCTGCAGGTATGGTAGATTACTTTAGAGACAAGCTAGCAGTTTGTGATACTATGGTTGGTAGTTATAATGATAATAAAAATTCATACTGTTTAACGTTTACACACTTATATACTAGAGGTGATGAAGATACAGTGTGTTATAAAGAGCAAGTTAAAGGTTGGCCTAGTAGACAAAGTTATTTAAAAGAAAGTGGTTTATCTTTAAACAATATGTATTACACATTTAAAAATGGTGAAATATATTCACACGATAGCCCGCAGAGAAATACGTTTTATGGAAATAACTTTACACCTTCTTCGTTAACTTTAATACTAAATGATTTTCCAGGTACTATAAAAAGTTTTAAAACTTTAAATTACGAAGGTACTAGAACTAGAGTTGTTGCAACTAAAGAATCAGGTAATGTAGATGAATCATTATATGATTTTAGCGATATTACTGGATGGTATGCACCAACTATAACTACAGATGTTCAGAGTGGTAACGTACCTATATTTATAGATAAAGAAAATAAATGGTTTAACTATATAAAAGGTGATGCTACAACATTAGCTAACCTAGACACAAAAGAGTTTAGTGTTCAAGGTATAGGTAGACAAAAAAGCATAGACGGTGATACAACAACTCCTCAGGTAGTTATAACTATCACAGAGAACAATGATGAAAACCCAGGATATTAAGATATGGCATTAAATAATTGTACAATAAATTCAGCTTCGGTAACTGTAAATCAAGGTCAAGCTTTGAGTACTACAGCAAGTCAGGTGTTAACTATAACACCAGATGCTGGTTATGTAGTTGCTGCTGCAGACTTTACAAACAACAGTGGTAGTTTATCTGGATCACCAATAGCGTCTATAGCTATAACAGATAGTCACGCAAATCCTTATCACGATGATAATACTGTTTTAGTAACATGCGATCTTGATAATAACTTTGTTCCTAACGCTAGCATTAATTATATAATAGACATTGATGGTGATGCTAAAGATAAGAAAAGTAGAGAGTATACAATAGCTGGTACGAGTGATGCTACAGTTAGTAATGCTTCGCCATCGACTTATACTGGACAAGCTTATAATGGAGCTGGTATTGAAGGTACTATAATAACGTTGTTTGAAAAAACTTTTGAAGCTGCTACTGGTAAACACTTTGCATCTGAGCCAACAGCTACGGTTTCTACAGGAACAGCTACTAATTATATAATAGAACATGAAGATACTGTTAACAATAACTTCTTTAATAGATTAATTAAAAGAAGGTTTATAGTAAAATATAGAGTGCCAGGTGCTTTTGTAGCAGGAGATAATATAGATTTTGCAGCAACAGCTGTTGATATACCAGCTACTGATAATGAATCTGGAACATCTGAAATAAAAAAATTAGTAATAGATGACTCAAGTATACCTAGAAGAGGTGATACTAGAGTATTAAAAGTTTATGGTACACCTACAGCTAGTTTTGAATTAACTGTAACAAGATCTAGTGATAGCAATACATATGATTTTACTAGCGAGCTAGATGATAAATTTACATCAAGCTCAACTAAACTAGACAATGTTACAGTAGGAGCTACAGGTTTTCACGAGTGTTATATTGTTATACCAGGTCCACCAGCAAATAAAACTGAATCATTTGATATAAAAGTGCTTGCTGAGTCTGGTACTACTATAAGTAGTAATATAACAAATTACAACAATAGTAATCCTAATATAACATTAAATCAAGTAGAAGATATTACTATAACATTAACAACTGTTAATGGTTCTAATGTATCAAGTAGAACACAAGATACTTTAGTTGGTGCTGCTGGTGATGCTGGATTAGGGGTTGATATTGCTTCAAAAACAGCTAGCTTTACTGTAACAAGTAGTGCAAATATGTTTTTAGCTAGACAACCTATATTCCCTGATGATTTTAGTAATGTTGATACAAATGGTAATCAATTCTTTTTATCAGAACCTACTGTTACTGGTAGTGGTGGTACAACATTAACAATAGCTGGTAGATTTAATGTCGGTGCTTTTGGTTCTGCAAACACAACTTCATCGTTAAACTTAAATAACATTTTAAGTGCAGCACCTACAACATCTAACTTTACATCTACTGGAAATGAAGACACAACGCAGAACATTAATTTAGCAACTAATATTACAAATCCTTCTGGTGGAACATTAACATACTCTATAGTTTCTGATGGCACAGGATCTAATGGTACTTTAACTTTAACAAGTTCTTCAAATGGTACTGTAACATATGTTCCAGCCGCAAACAATAACACAAATGTTAGCTTTACATATAAAGTAAACGACGGTGTTCAAGACAGTAACACTTCAACAGCTACAGTAAATGTAACAGCTGTTAATGATGCACCTACAAATATAGTATTATCTGCTGCATCGATTGAAGAAGGAAACTCTATAGGTGATGTGATTGGTTCAATGCAAGCTACTGACGTAGATGGTTCTTCACATACATTTGCTCTAGTGACAGGTACTGGATCAACAAACAACAGTAGCTTTAGTATAACTGGAACGTCACTTAAAGCAGCTGAAGTATTTGACTTTAGTGTTAAGAGTAGTTACAGCATTAGATTAAGAGCGACAGATGGTTCAGGTGGTACTTTTGAAAAACAATTTACTATAAGTATTACAGAGCAAACGTTCTCTGGTGCTAGATGGAGCTTTGATGTATATAACGCACAAGGTCAAGCAACTGGTGCTACAGGTCACGTTTCAGCTACAAGTTATTGTGAAGGTAATCAACTTTCATTAATGCCTGGTGGTTGTTTCTCTGTAGGTGATTACTTTAGGTATGTTACAACAGCTGGTGGTTGTGGTACTACTAGTTTTGCAGCTGGTAGAATAACAAGTCAGTCTGTTAGTAATGGTACTTTCAATGCTTACATAAATGATGATAAGAAGTATAGCTCAGCTGCAAATGCTCATAATAACCAATTTGGAATTAACTGTTAAATAAATAAATATGGCTTTAATAACTATAGGTTTTGACCACCCAATAAATGAATCAGTAAGTGTAGGTGATGTATCTTATTACTTAAACACCTCAACATCTGGAGCACCAACAGCATATGGTCCTCAAGGTGATATAGTTGAAATGGGTAATATAACTGAAGTTAATAGATTTAGAGCGGCTAGTGGTGTTCATGCTGGTAAGTTTACAATTAAAACAAATATACCTGCAAGTACTACTAGACCTTCAAATAATAGCTTTATACTATTTAGCAAAGATAATAGAGCAAATATGTCTAGCTTAGCTGGCTACTACGCTGAGGTAAAGATGGAAAACACTAGTAATGAGCAAATTGAATTGTTTTCTGTTGGTAGTGAAATAGTTGAAAGTAGCAAATAACGTGTGATAATAATAATAACTTAATATAAAAGAATATGGATCCATTTACTATGATGAAAGCGGGCGGCGCAGCCTTAGGTGGGATAGCTAATATAGCTGGAGGACTTATCGGTGGTCGTAAAAGAAGACAAGAACAAAGAGCCGCACAAAGAGAACTAAATCAAATGAAGCAACAGTATTCAAACTTAGATACCTCTAACTTGATGGCTAACTTAGAAAATACAGCTGAAGACTTAACTGTAAATCAACAAGCTTCTAACTTTCAAGCACAACAAAATCAAGCATCACAAGCAAATATTATGCAAAGTATGTCTGGAGCAGCTGGTGGATCCGGTATTGCTGCTTTAGCGCAATCTATGGCTAATCAAGCTTCACAACAAAACCAAGCTGCTGCTGCAGATATTGGTAGACAAGAAGCTAGTAATCAAGCGGCTGCCGCACAACAAGCAGCTAGTAATCAAATGGCTGAAAGACAAGGTGCTGGTGCCGCAAGAAGTTTGCAGTACGAAAAAACAGGTACTATGTTAGGTATGGCGCAACAAAGAAAAGGAGCTGCGGATGCTGCAAGAGAAGCTGCAAAACAACAAGTAATCGGTGGTATTGGTCAAGTTGGTGGCGCTGTTAGTGGCTTTGGTGCTGACATGCAAGCTGGTTTAGGATCAGTCGAAGGATAAAATAAAATAATAAAAATGGCAAACGAATCATTAATACAAGGAGCAAAATTTGCATACGGTGCTGGTACATCATCAGCTGCAGCTATGCGTCAAGCTAATATACAAGCTAGATATGGTGGTAGTGGTCAAGCTATGCAAATGGCTGCTATGCAAGCTAAAGCTAAAAGAAAAGCACAAGAAGCTGAAATGGAAACCACTGTTGCTAGTTATATAAATAGTTTACCGCCAGACTTTGATGTATCACAAATACCAGACAAATATAGAGGTGCTATAACAGAGAAGTTATTAGAAATGAAAAATGAAGCTGCTCAAGCTGCACAAGATATAGTACAGTATAATCCTGGTGAGCAAGGTTATCAAATGAATGTTGATATTATAAATAGAGTTAAAAACGCTATGAATAATATCAAAACACAGTTTGATCAATTTGGTACTGATAAAAAAGATTTTTTAGAAGATCATCAAACAAAAAACTTTTCTGCCGCAAATGATCCAGGTGGTAAGATGTATAACTTGTCACAACTATATACAGATAATTTAGATGTAAGAATAAGTGAAGATGGTAATTTATTTTTTAGTGGTGAAGGTGTTGAAGAGTTTAATTTAAATACTACAGGTAACGATGCTCCTTTTTCAAAAGCAAACGATGAAGCTAAACAGTTTTTAGAACTAAATAAAAGTATATATAACAGTGGTAAAGATATTAGTGACGCTGAAAAACAAATGCATCAAAATAAAATAGCTAACATTTTAGACACAGGTGGCTGGAACGTTACTCAATCTTTTTTAGCAGATGATTTATTTGGTACTCCATTAAATCAACAAATATCTACAGTTAATATAGATGGTAAAGATTATACGCTAGATCAAGCTATGGACATGGCAAACAGTAATGACACAAGTGTAAGTGTAGGTGCTAAAGAAGCTATAAACGATGCTGTAAAAGATCAACTTATGGTACATTTAAATAATTCAGCTACAAAAGGTAAAAAAGCTAATGGTACTGGTGATAGTGATGATGACTTTGCGTTTGATGATAGTGGAAATATAACTAGTTACTCTGAAGAAATAGTAGAACCTGCTACTGAATCAGGTGGTATTACGGTTCCAGAGAAAAAATATAAAATTTTCCCTACAGTAGAACACAGAACTAGCACTAATAAAGAGCTTAGACTTATGGACGGTAGATATGTTGTTTATGATACTTCAACACGAAGAGGCACATCTTCAATCTCAGCTAGCGCTGATAGCGCAACTATTAATAAGTTTTTGAAAAGACACTTTAAAGCAAAATAATATGCCGGAAACAAATATGATAGGTATTTTCCATGAAGGCGAGTATAAGCTGATAAAGGAAAAGGACCGAGGTAAATATGGTACTGCAGAAATACTGCCAGGTGTAACTGACAGAGCCAGCTTATATAAATATCGAATAGATAAACAAGGTAAGCTATCTCAAGATGAAATACAAGCCATAGAAACACAAGCTGATACTAAAGTTAAAAAGACTAGAATATTAGAAAAAGAACAGCTTAGAGGTGTTTCAGGTGGTATGGATTCTAAGTTTCCTGTTTACGGTATAAAATCAACTGAAACATATGAAGAGTTTCCATGGGAAGAGCTAGTAACTGATAAAGTTAGTAAAGAAGATGCTAGGAATATGTGGATAACACAAGCCAAGCAAAAGAAAAGAGCACAGAAAACAGAAGGTTTATTTGATACTATAGAAGATGAAGTACAACCATTTTTATCATTAGATGGTAGTAATGATGTAGCTGTATTTTTAAGTAAGTATGGTCCAGGTAACAAAACATTAGTACCTGTTAAGGACGAAGATGGCAATATAACAGGATATGAAAGACCTAAAACAGAATACGAACAAGTAAGAGCTGACATAAAGGCTAAATATGATCAAGAATTTAAAGTTAAAGAAACTGAAATAGTAAATCATATAGCAGGTATTAAAAACCGAAAAACACACATAGAAAACTTGCACGGTCAATTAACTGCGATCGAAAACACTCCGCAAGAACAAATCACACAAGACATAGTATTTAAACATAGAGAGCTATTAGAAGAGTATAGAGGTCATACAGCCGCTTTTCAAGATGAGCTTGATAAATTAGATACGTTGCAAGGTCAAGCTGAAGAAATAGCTGACTTAGGTGATTTATCAAAAAGATCTTATAACGAACTAGAAGTACCTATAATGAAGGTACAAAAAACAGCATTAAACTTAGTTAGTGGTCTAAGTCAAGTTGGTGCTGAATTAACACCGTACTCTATAATAAAAAGAACTACTGGTTTAGACTTAGCAGATGATAGCCAATTAGAGATGGTTCCAGATGCTCTTAAATCATATGTAAGAGCTAAAACAGGTGTTTATTTATATAAAGGTTTAGATAAGCTTTCAGACTACACGGCAGATGTTGCTGAAGAAATAGGTGGTCAAGCTAGAAAAAATATAGCTTTAGGTGATATAGATAGCTTAGGTGATTTTGGTGTATTTATGGTAGATCTATTTGCTGAACAATCTATAAACACAGCTGTTACACTATCTACTGGTGGTACTGGTTTAATGCTTGTTGCAGCTGGTGCTGCGGGTAATAAAATGTCTGAACTTAATATACGTATGGAGAACGGTGAAGATATAAGTGCTTTAAATTATTATGCTGGCTCAATGGGATTTGGTGTTGCAGAATATATAACAGAAAGAATTAGTTTAGGTCAAGCAAAAGGTATGTTAAAAGCTTTTGGTGGTTTTGGTAAAAACAACTTTAAAAAAGCATATGCAAAAGCTGCGGCTGGAAACTTAGATCTTACTAGAGAGCTACCAAAATATACGTTAAGGCAAATGAATGTTGAAAAAGCTTTAACAAACTACGCAATACAAGTTAACAGTGAAGGTATGGCTGAAGCAGGTGCTAGTATAATTCAAAACACTATTGGTAGATACATGTTAGATGAAGACGTTGATATATTTGATGGTGTTGGTGAGGCTTATATAACAGGTGCTTTAATGTCAGGTTTTGGTTTTCAAGCTCCAGTTGTAGCTAAAGACATGTATCAAAGCTTTACAACTGCTAAAAAGTGGAAACAGTTAAACGCTAATACACTTGAAGTTATTGAAATGCAAAATGAAATAGACAGGTTAGAAAAGCTAAATAAATTAAATCCTGGTTCTCAAAAAGCCGCAATATCACAGCTAAGAAAACAACAAGATGCTTTGTTGAGAATGAACTTAGATACAAAGTACGAAACAGAGACAAGAGTTGATAACATGAGTAACACTCAAAAGCGCCAAGCTGTAGAGTTAATGAGAGACGTAAGAAAGCTAAAAGCAGAAATAGATAATATAAATGCTAACAGCGATATGTCGCCAAAAATGAAATCAAAAGCTATAAACGAAAAGATTAATGAAATAAATAATCTAGAGTATCAACATGAAACACTTTTAAATAAAGCTCAATTGTTTAAAGATCAATACAGAACTAGTAAGTTAGTTATGAAAGACGCTGTATTAACTGGTAAAAATATAAATGTTGTAAAAGGTAGAGGTGTTGATAACTTGTTAAAAGATGCAAATGACAAGATAGAAGCTTCTAGCTTAACACCTGAGCAAAAAAACAGATTAAAGAGAAGAGTTGCTAAAGTAATAGTAGATGCTAAAGCTCAGGGCCATGATATTCATGGTTTTTCTATAAGCGAAGGTAATCAAAACTTTACTTTTCAAGATTTAACTATGTCTGAAAGAGGTGGTGGTTTAGGTAATGCTAGTGTATTTTCACATGAGCTTAGCCATCAAACATTGTTTAGATCAATAGTAGAGCAAGGTGGTGATTTAGTATCTATGGCTAATATGTTAGACAGTTATTTAAGAGGTAGATATAAAGGTTTATTTGAAGTTGTACAAGATGATCCAGCTTATAAAGAAATGAACGAAGCTAAAAGAGCTGAGGAAAAATTAGCTAGAGCTATAGACTTTATGAGAAAGTATGATTTAAAAGCAGATCAAACTATGCTTAAAGGTGCCTTAGACTGGTGGCAAGATACAACTAAAGATACAGATCAGTTTAATGAAATAAAAACTGGTAAAGATGTATTTGACATGTTACATAGTTTTGCTAGTGGTTTTGACGCTGGTGAAATATCTGGTGCTGCTTCTAGAGTTATGAGAGGTGAGGTTAAAATGGCACAAGCTACAGCTGCAGTACAGGAAATGCAAAAGAAAGATGGTGTTGACTTTTCTATGGGTAACGAACAATTGTTTGATCAAACAGAAAGATTACTAGGTATAACAAAAGATGCTGATGGTAATTTTTCTTGGGATGGTTTTGATATTAGTAAAGCTCAAGAAGCTGGCTTTGGTTGGGAAAACGAAATAAGAAGAAGATTTAAAAAGTATTCTAAGTTTTCAGACTACAGTAAATACATAGATGATATGGTTGCTGATATTGCATATGGTGATGTTAAAGGTGCTAGAGGTATAGTAGATATAATAAGAAGATGGAACCCAAGTGAAGGTAAACCTATAAGTGCTTGGATAAACGGTCAGATAGAACAAAAAATAGATGGTATACGAAAAAAGTATGGTGTTGGTCTAGACTTTAAAGTTAGCTTAGGTGATTTTACACCAGGTGAAATAGATAACATACTAGATAATAATAACTTTACACCTAACGAAAACAAAAGTAAAGTATCTAACTTAAACCTATCTAGTAGAGTTAAGATAAGACTAAAAGATGAATTGACATCTGATTTAGCTAAAACAATAGATGCAGCTGTAAAAGAATTAAATATAGATATAAAAGGTAAAGACTTTAAATCATTAACAGATGCTACGCCTAATCAAACACAAGAGATGTTTGGTATTAAACCAAAACCTGGTAACTTAACTAGAGGTGATATAACAAACGCTCAAGAGTTTATACAAGAAAATGTAGATGTATTAATACAAATGTTACCTGATGGTACTACTACAAGTGGTACTTCAACAGGCGTTCAAAAGGTTTTATTAGATAAGTTTTATACTAAAGGTGATAAAGTAAAGTATGCTAAAACAGGTAGTGCTGCTAATTTAACTGAGCAAATTAAAAATCCTGTTCCAGAACAATTTACAATACAACAAGTTACAAACGAAAACGGAGAGATAGTACAACAAAAAGTAGAGACTGAAGCTTATAAAGCTTATAAAAAAGATTTCTTAGAGTACTTTGGTATTATAGAAGATGGTACTAACTTATATAAAAAAGAAACTAATGTTAGTGCTAGAATAAAAGCACTAGTAATGCAGACTGGTAAGATGTTAACTAATCAAGCTGTAAGAGATCAACAGTTGTTAGACGGTAGATCAGTAGATGCTCTTAAGTTTGTGTCTGATGGTAAGTCAGATGTTATGTTTAGTAAAACCATAAGAAAAATTGGTAAAACTAATTCTCAGCTAGCTATGGATATAGTAAATAAGCTAGCTTCATTAAACATTTCACCTAATGATCAAAATGAATTAGAAGCTACATTACCTGGCCACTTAGCTGAGTTTGCTTTAAATAAAGCTCAGGTAAGAGATATTGTAAAAGATATAAATGAAATATGGCAAAAGTATAATACATTTACACCGGCTGTATCTGCGTTAAACTTATCAGCAACAGAGTTATTTAAACAAGAAATAAAACAAGTAGCTAATCAAGATCCTAGCTCACCAATGTCGTTTAATGGTATAAATGGTTATGGTGGTTTAACAGGAACAGCTTTGTTTAATAACAAATCTTCTGTAGAAAGTGGTAGATCAGTGTTGGCAACTATGTTAAGCGAAGGCCGTATAACTAAAGCAGAGTTTAAAAGATATTTTGGTGGTATGTCTATAGCATCAAAAATTGGTGACGGTAGGTTTATACCTGTATCACCTGGTAGCACAGCTATAATGGACAACCCAAATTATAAAGCTGATAAAAAAAATACAAATAGATATGGTTTGTTTAATAATAAAGCAGATCTAAATGCTTTTATAGATTTACATAGTAAAAAAGATGGAGCTGATCAAGGTACTTTAAACAGTAAGGTTTATCAATTAAAAAACAAAAAGATGCCTACAGAAGCTGATCTTAATATAATGGTTGAGCAGTCAAGGCAAGACAATAAATTTTTAGGTAAGTTTGCTGATATACTAAAAGACATGCACGGTAAGAAATTAATATCGTCGTCGCAAGTAGCTACACTAATACAAACAATGAATAATAATCCTGGCTCTTTACTAAGAACTTCAGCTATAATGGATTTTGTACAAGAAGATTTAGTTGATGGTAAAATAGATCTTGAGCACATGACACCAGCTAAAGAAATTGGTTTAGCTTTATTTGAGTATGTAACTGGTAATTTAAATCAAACTGATTTTAAAAACAAGCTAGCAGGATATAGAACAGCTTTAATATCTACTAAAGCACATACAACTATTAATAAGTTTTATAAAGATTTTATGCCATCATGGTGGGATGGTACGCAAATGTCCTTGTTGAGATATTATAACCCATTTACAATAGGCAAGTTTAACGTAAAACTAAAACAACTTTCAACAGGTAAAGTAGTAGGTCCTGAAATAGTAAAAAATAAAAAAGCTTTTGAAGCTGCACAAAAAAATAATTTAAAAGCATTACAAGATACAGGTGTGATGTATAGCAAAAACTTATCACAGCAAGAGATAATAGATAAGTTAAACTTAGTTGATAAAGCTTTAGAGTTAGCTAAGAAAAAATCAAAAACAAGAAAAGGTATTAGTGTTTTAGACTTTGATGATACACTTGCTACTAGTGATTCTAAAATTATAGTTACAATGCCTGATGGTAAAGTAACTAAAATAACACCAGCTAAATTTGCTACAGACGCTGGCATACTAGAAGAACAAGGTGCTAAGTTTGATTTTAACGAGTTCAATGATGTTAAAGACGGTAAACCTGGACCTTTCTTAAAAAGAGCACTAGAGTTACAAAAGAAGTTTGGTAGCAAAGACATGTTTATACTAACTGCTAGACCAGCGGCTGCTGCACCTGCAATACAAAAGTTTTTAAAGAGTGTAGGCTTAAACATACCGTTAGAAAACATAACAGGTTTAGAAGACGGTAGCCCATTAGCTAAAGCAGATTTTATAGTAAGAAAAGCAGCTGAAGGTTATAATGACTTTTTATTTGCTGATGATGCGCTAGGTAATGTTAATGCTGTTAAAACAGTTTTAGATGTTGTAGACGTGAAGTCTGATGTGCAACAAGTAATGTTTAGTAAAGTAGATAAAATGTCTAAAGACTTTAACGATATGATACAAAGAGATAAAGGTGTTGTATCGGAAGCTAGATATTCAGATGCTGTTGCTAGAATAAAAGGCGCACAAACAGGTCAGTTTACTTTTTATTTACCACCAAGTGCAGAGGACTTTATGGGTCTTATGTATAACTTTTTAGGTAAAGGCAAGCAAGGTGATCTTGATATGCAATGGTTTAATGATAACTTAATGAAACCATATCAAAGAGGTATAGATGCTATGAACGTAGCTAAACAAAAAATAACAGAAGACTATAGAGCGTTAAAGAAATTATACCCTGACGTTAAAGAAATATTAAACAAAGAAATACCAGGTAGTGTATTAACACATGAACAAGCTGTAAGAATATATTTATGGAACAAAGCTGGTCATAAGATACCAGGAATAGCAGCTAGAGATTTAGCAGCTGTAAATAAAGTTATGGAAAATAATCCTAACTTACAGTTGTTTGCAGAAAGCATAATACCTATAGTTAAAACAAGTAATTATGTAGAGCCTGGTAATAGCTGGGTAGCAGAAACTATACTTACAGATTTACAAGCTATAACAGGTAAGATAGGTAGAAAACAATATTTAGCTCAGTTTGAAATGAACGCTGACATAATATTTGATAAAGATAATTTAAATAAAATAGAAGCTTTATATGGTAAACCTATAAGAGATGCTATAGAAGATTCTTTATTTAGAATGAAGTCTGGTAGAAATAGAAACTTTGGTAGCAATAGATTAATGAATGAGTTTCAAGACTGGATCAATGCTTCTGTTGGTGCTACTATGTTCTTTAACTTTAGATCAGCAACATTACAGTCTTTATCTACAGTTAACTTTTTAAACTGGTCAGATAACAATCCACTAGCTGCTGCTAAAGCATTTGCTAATCAACCTCAGTTTTGGAAAGACTTTAGTATGATATTTAATTCACCTAAATTAAAACAAAGAAGAGGTGGTTTAGAAATAAACGTACAAGAAGCTGAAATGGCAGCTGCAGCTAAAAAAGGTGGTGTGAAAGGTGTTATTAACAAACTATTATCAATAGGTTTTACACCGACAAGAATAGTTGATAGTTTAGCAATATCATTAGGTGGTGCATCAATGTATCGTAATAGAGTAAATAAATATATTAAAGAAGGTTATACACAAGAAGATGCTACTAAAAGAGCATTTGAAGACTTTTCTAAAATATCTGAAGAAACACAGCAATCATCTGATCCATCTTTAATATCAGCAATACAAGCTAGTCCAATGGGTAGATTTTTATTTGCTTGGCAGAATACACCTTTCCAGTATAACAGGTTAATGAAAAAAGCTGCAAGAGATTTAATTAACAGAAGAGGTGATCCTAAAACACATATTAGTAAAATAATATATTATGGAGCTGTACAAAACTTTATATTTACAGCTATGCAAAATGCTTTATTTGCTTTACTACCAGGAATGCACGGTGATGAAGAAGAAGATGAAGAAAGAGAAGCAAATAGAATTATGGGTAAAAAGGTTAGAGTTATAAACAACATGACAGATACTATATTAAGAGGATCTGGTTTACCTGGTGCTGTTGTATCTACAGTTAAAAATATATTAATGACTTACAAAAAGCAAGAAGATAAATCTTGGGGTACTGATCATGCGTATACTATAATTGAAGCTATTAACTTATCTCCACCATTAGGCTCTAAAATAAGAAAGATGTACTCATCACATAAAACAATGACATATGAAAAAGATGTTATTGCTGCAAGAGGATTTAATTTAGATTCACCTATATACAGTGTTATAGGTAGTATGGTTGAAGGTACAACAAATATACCTATGCAAAGAGCTGTTAACATATTAACAAATACATACGCTGCATTAGATTCAAGACATAGAGCATGGCAAAGAGTTGCTATGGCTATGGGCTGGAGTAGCTGGGATGTAGGTGTTGAACCTTTCCCTGAGCATGACTTAATAAAAGATCAAGCAAAAGAAAGAAGAAAACAAGAGGGTATTAAGAAAAGAAAAGAGACTGTAAGTACATTTAACGCACAGAAGAAGATTATAGAAGAAAGAATGCCTGACAACGTATACAACTATTACAAAAGTCTTTCAATAAAAGAAAGAAACGAATTTATAAGAAACGAAATTGAAAGATTAAAAAAGAGAGAAAACGAGTAATAATTAAAGAATAAACCACTCTACTATGAAAAAACTACTATTAATTGTAGCATTGCTAATTTCTAGCAACGCTGAAGCACAATTTTTTAAAGAATTATACAAAGACTTTCTTAAGTACGGTACTTTTTATGCTGCTGGTAATATCGAAAACTCCAGACTAGTACAACCAAACTATTTCATACGTACAGACCCAGAAGATTTTTATGGCATACCTCAAGTAGAGGATAGAGCTAATTACCATCCATTTAATTATAGATATGGTTTTGGTATACGTAAACTAGCTAGATTTGATTATGAAATAAAACCTGGTAATTTTTGGACAGGTGATCAGCAAGTAGAAAGACAAATAGGTTTGTCAGCACCAACGTCAGCTGTACAAGGGCTAGAATATTTACTACATTGGGAAAAAGAAAGATTTAACGGCGCACAGTTTGATAACAAAAGATTATTTGTTAGACATACTGGCGACTATCACATAGCTAAGTTTGAAGCAAGAGAAACAGGTAAAATAGATTTTCAATATATATCTGGTGAATTAAGAGCCAGGTTACCTATAGGTAAGAAGTTTAGTATATCTGCAGGTGCAATATATAGAACTCATCAACGTCCTTATGGATATAATCCAGTAGAGATATGGTTAAATGAAATGGACGAAGATGGTAACGCTGTAAACCCATGGTATACTCTAGGTTTTGAATATGGTTACGATGATGTATATTACTCACAAAATGATGAGTATGGTAATGCAACATATGATTGGTATTGGGTTAATGAACAAGGAGATATTGTAGCTTATACTGATGCAGATTTTAGAGACAGGATAATGCCTGGCTTGTTAAATCGATATAATAGAGAAGCTTGGGCTGATCTAGATGCTTTTGGTGAAGTTGCACCTATCATCGGTATGGACTTTTACCATTACAAAAACAACTTCTGGCTTCATGCTTATGGTAGCTGGATATTACCTTATCATAAATATGTACAGGGTAATGAAGATTTCAGCTATTTACATAGAAACAGCTGGGGTAAAGGTGGACATAATGATACATTAGATGGTGAACAATGGAGTGATTACCAAGCTGGTTTGGTATTAGGAGTTAAAGTTAGCAAATCAATTGGTTTGTTTATTGAAGGCGAATATACTAAATTCTGGGACACAGAAATGTTTAACTCAAACTTTGGAATTAACTACACATTCAGATAACATGGCAAAAGAACTAAACGAAAACCACAAAATAGGATTAGATATTGATGGAGATGGCAAACCAGACTTTGCTTTATCATTAAAAACAATAGGTGCATTGATATTTGGTATTATATCTTTGGCTGGTGTTTGGTTTACATTGAAAGCAGATATAGAAGAAGCTAAGAAACTACCAGCACCTGTTATTGATAGAGTAGAGTATGATCTAAAAGACGAGTTGATACGCCAGACCATAATGGACACTCAAGATGACGTAGAAGAAATAAAAGAAAGTCTTGAAAAAATTGACGAAAGACTTTACGAATTACAAAAACAAAGATAATGAAGTACTTAATTTTAATTTTAATTCCATTTATATCGTTCTCACAAGTAGATGTACCAGACGAATATTGGATAGATGATTCAAACTTTGAAGAAAAAATTAAAGAACACAAAGCATTTGGTGATGATGACAGTAAACCTGTTGTAGTAGAGTTTTGGGCTAAGTTTAATGATATAAATTGTTTTGCTGAGTGGAATAAACTAAAAGATGTTACATATTACAGAGTTGATATAGCAAAAGCACCAGAAGCTAAAAAAAAGTATAGAGTCCGTATGGCACCTACAATTATAGTATTTAAAGGTGGTATAAAAGAAACAGTTTTTAAAGCAGGCTTAGACCTTGAATTACCTGTAGGCTTAGAAGAAATTCAAGAAAGTATTAACGAAGTCAATCAGGCTTCTAAATTTTAAAACTATGTGTCCATTTTGTGAAATATGTATTTGTAAATAATTAATTATGTGGAAATTAACAAAAGAATATTGGAAAGATATGTGGGTATTACTATGGAGTAAAACCACTGTAGATGATATTATCTTAGCTAAAGCTAAAGAAATTAAAAGTAAAGCTAAAGAAATAAAGAAAATTATTAAGAAGTGAAAATAAGTAAACACGTTAGTTATAAGGAAGGTGTATACAGCATAACAGCTATAAGGCTAGGTTTAAAAAATGATCCCTCTGATGCTCATTTATTAAACATGAAGCTTATCGCAGAAAAAGTATTTGAACCTCTTAGAATGCACGTGGGTGGTCCTATAAAGATTAATTCGTTTTATCGTGGACCTGA
>CEQR01110946.1_pt1 | contig 23417 bp, 21 predicted proteins | sample 530901 | NCBI WGS metagenome assembly CEQR01 (sample SAMEA2621085, study PRJEB7988) | marine metagenome | isolation source: saline water (ENVO:00002010), including | reverse complement strand
GCAAATACTGACGAAACTTCGGTGTTAACTGCACCTAGCAACGCAAGATTATTAATTAAACAAATACAAGCAGTCAACATACACAGTAGTGCAGTGACTTTGACCACAAAACTAACAGATACCTCTGCATCAGCTACGCATGTCATTGGTAATCAAGACATTGCTGCTACAAGCACGACCGATATTATTACCAATACGTTAGTATTAGAAGAAGGCGATATATTAAAAATGACTGCAGAAACAGCTGCGAAACTGTCTGGAGTAATCTCCTACGCTCAATTAGACAGATCGCAAGAAAATGGTTAAAATACAGCCATGACGATTACTATAGATTGTGAATCAAAAACTAAAATCACAAACAAAAAGTCAGGTCTTGAATATGCCTCAGAGGAACAAGCTCAAGAGGACATAAAAGATCCGAACACTTCTACTAAAGAAGAAGATATTCAACGTGATGTTACTATTATAGTTCCAAAATTAGATTTGTTTGGGGAGACGAATGATTGAGCCTAAAGGTGGCACAGAACTACAATTAGAGTTTTTACATAAGTATGTAGATAAAAACCTGTTAGACAACTTTCAAATCTGTACATCAGTGCCGGGTAAAGTGCCCGTAGATAAAAACAAGATTAATATCTTATGGCAAAAAAATAGTTACGACCAGCCTAATATAAAACCTTTTTTCGAAGATAAAAGAAACCATGACGTTTACGATTGGTATGTGTTCAATTCACATTGGAATTATGAAAAGTATAGAATGCTTTATGACGTACCAACAGAAAAGTGTCATGTTATAAAAAATGGCGTTACTCACTTTCCACACTTACGAAGGTACAAAAAAGGCGAGACACTACGATTAGTGTTTCAACCAACTCCTTGGCGTGGGTTAAATGTGCTTTTGTTAGCCATGCAATATTTAAAAGATGAAAATATTACATTAGATGTATACAGTAGTTGTGAGATATACGGGGAAGAATTCAACAAAAATAATCAAGACGATTGGTCAAAATTAATTGATCAAGCAAAAATATTACCAAATGTTAACTACATCGGATATCAACCAAACGAGGTTATTTTGGACAAATTAAGTGATTATCATATGTTTGCTTACCCTAGCATCTGGCAAGAAACATCTTGCATATCAGCTTTAGAAGCCATGGCTGCAGGTCTATATTGTGTGGTAACAAACTATGGCGCGTTGTTTGAAACTTGTGCTGAATTTCCTATATATGTGAATTACACTGACAATTACACTAAACTAGCGCAAAACTTTGCTCATGCAATCAAAGTTGGCATGGATCATTTGCATGAAGATTTTATATATGATCATTTGTGCTTACAACAAGAGTACACAAAAAGGTTTTACCACTGGGACAAAAAAGCAGTGCAGTGGATTATTTTTTTAGAGGGTGCTTTAGATGCAAGACCCAAGTAAACCTTTATGGCTTGAAGACAAAAACATAAGTATATATGTGGCCACACCTGTCCATAGTGAAGTATCCATACATTACACACAAAGTATGTTGGAGTTTCAAAAAAACTGCATGGAAAAAGGTATTAAAGTTGTTTTTGAAATGATAAAATCATCACTGGTAACGCAGGGCAGAAACTTATGTGCTGCTTCTTTTTTAAAAAGCGAAATGTCACACATGCTTTTTATAGATTCAGATATTGCGTTTTCCTCTGACAGCATATGGAGTATGCTTGAGGCTGACAAGGACGTCATCTCTGTGCCTTATCCTTTAAAAGATATTAAGTTTGATAGGCTCATTCAAAAAATATTACATGGTGATGTGACCACGGCTCACGAAGCACATGTCAATTGTAATACTTATCCCTTACGATTAGAAGATAGTGAGGCCATTAAGATAGAGGGTGAGGGTGTAATTGAAGTCACCCATGCACCCACTGGCTGTATGCTTATTAAACGAGAAGTTTTTGATACTTTGATAAAGTCATATCCTGACATGGAGATACACCAAGAAAGTTTAATTGACGGTAAATTACAGAAAAAACCTTATCTGTATAACTTTTTTGACACTTATTATGATGCAAAAAACAAACGTTTTTTAGGTGAAGACTTTGCTTTTTGTAGGTTGTGGCGTAACACCGGTGGTAAATGTTACTGTTACATTATGGATTACATTACACACGTTGGTGAATTTCAATATACAGGACGTTTGTGGGATGAAATGAAACCCTGTGATGGTGTTGATAGCGCTACAGAATAAGGGTAAACTAGTCCTTATAAGCTTATAAAGGAGTTGAAATGGGAAATGATTGATCCAATATCTCTCGGCATAAATGCAATATTAACATCTGCAGGGGCAGGCACATTTGGTACAGCCATAAGTGCAGGTCTGTCTAGTTTTCTTACCTCTAAATTATTAGGGGCATCCACTAGAGATTCTATAAAAGCAGGACTACTCGGTGGTGCTGGAGCTACGGCTACTGGCAAACTAGGTGAATATTTAAGTAAGGCAGGAACAACTGCTCCTTTAGCGGACACCATAGCTGCAGGTGGGCCTGGGGCAGGTGTTGTTACTTCAACTCCAACAGGCTTTGGATCAGATGCACTTTTGAAAAGCGCAGCAGGAACAAGTGCTCCTAAATTTTCACCTAATACTATTGGCACGGGTTTAACAGGAAACACTGGTGTCATGGCTAATTTGTTAGGAGATAGCGCTAAGTTTGGTAAAGCTTTAATGGATAACCAAGCTTTAATAGGTTATGGTATAGGATCTTCTATAATTCCACAAAGTTTACCACCACAAGTTCAACCAGAATTAAATCGTCCTATGGGGCCTAGTGCTGAAATGTATCAAGAAAACTTAGAAAAATTAAAAGGTCTTACAGACAGAGCGCCAGTAATGGGAGAGCCTGTGACAGATATTTATGATTATACTCCAAGTAATGTTCTTTACAGAGCAAAGGGAGGTATAGCAGCTTTCAATGAAGGTGGTGTAAATTACTTACCTAGCAAAATGGAACACGATGAAAATGATATTAATAATTATGTTAGAGCGCAAGGTTATGTTGAAGACGGCTCTGGCACAGGTGATAAAGATACAGACACTATGTTAGCACAACTCGCTGATGGTGAGTTTGTTTCTCGTGCAGATGCTGTTCTTGGAGCAGGCATCATGTCAGGTGCAAATCCTGAGGACTTTAAAGATATGCGTAGTAAAGGTGCTAAATTTTTTTACAATCAGCAAGATCAAATGAAAAGGATTTACGACTTAGTTAATGCAAACTAAAATTGTATTATTTAATCAAAATGATGTAGAAAAAGTGTGGCCTTTGGCAGTAGAAATGATACAGCTGGCATGCGATACAAACGGAGGGTTTGATGCTAAAGATGTATTAGCGGCATGCAAGAAAGGTACATTTCAACTTTGGTTGATAGTTGGAGACAATGACAAAGTGTACGCCTCGGTTGTAACTGAAGTACGAAACTACCCTAAAATTAAAGTCTGTGATATTAAAATCACCACAGGCGTAATGTATAAAAGGTGGTTTCATCACATTGATGATATAGCTGCATGGGCAAAGGAGCAGGGTTGTAAGAAAATGGAGGTGTTTGCAAGACCTGGATGGGAAAGAGTTTTAAAACACAAAGGGTATGTAAAGACACATGTACAAATAGAGAAAGAATTATGAGTATTGATACAAAACAATTAAATATGCAAGAAAAGATAAAGTTGTTTAAACAGCTTTATAAAGAAATCACGGCTCACGGACATCCAGAAGATGTACATTTAGCTCATGTAAACGAATACGAAAGAAAACTTCTTATTGCACATGGTGGTTGTGGCACAGTTAATGATGAAACTGGTTTAACACAATACTTCGGTGGTGGTGGGGGTGGAACTACCACACCAGATACCACAACTACATTTGCTCGTGAAGCTCCAGAGATAGAAGCTAGAAAATTAGCCTTATTTGATACAGCAGCAGATTTAACTTCTCAGCCGATCAACATACCAGCTTATGAAGTGGCAGCACCCACAGCTTTAGAACAAGGTGCTTTTACTTTAGCTGGTGAAACAGGGGTAGGAACTCCGGCTTTACAACAAGGTATTGCTGCAACTGAAGCGGCACAAGCGGCAGCACGCGCACCTTTAAATATTGAATCTTTTTTAAATCCGTATAGTCAATTTGCTATTGACGAAATTAATAGACAAGCGGCCATGGGTCAAGATGCCTTAAGTGCAAATGCAGTAAGATCTGGAGCGTTTGGTGGTGGTAGAGAGGGAGTAGCATCAGCAGAACTAGAAAGAGCCCGATTAGGCCAAATAGGACAGCTTCAAGCAGGTATTTTTGGTAACGCTTTGAGTGCTGCCATGTCAGACAGACAATTTAGAACAGGTGCTGAACAAGGCATAGGACAACAGTTTGTTGGGTTGGGTGCGCAACAACAAGCAATGCAAGCTCAAGATATACAGCAACAAATGGGTGTGGGAGCACAACAAAGAGGTATCGCACAAGCAGCTTTAGATCGTCAAAGACAAACTGACATAGCTAGAGCTTATGAGCCTTATCAACGTATTGAATTCCAAAAAGGTATCATGACGGCACTACCAACTGCATCGAGTCAAGTGACAGCAACCTCGGCTCCCGGAGCTAATCCGTATGCACAAACTATTGGTCAAGTAGGTAAAGTGTTAACTGCAAATAAACCTAATCTGTTTGCTGGCACAGGAGTGATGGGGTAATGGCTTTTTTCTTAGCACCAGCAGTAATGATGGCGGGACGTGCAGCTTTACGTTACGGTCTACCTGCTTTAGTTAGAACTGGTCAAAACATCATGAGAGGTCGTGGAGTCATGCGACCTGGCGCTTATCGAGGTTTAAAACCAGGTGGCACAGGAAAAGCTTTAGGTAAAAGAGCAGTGCAAACTGCAGGCATAGCGGACTTAGGTTTTGCTGCAAGTGGTGCTTTTGATGTGGCACAAGGTCTTAGAGGTATAGACAGGCCAGAAGATAGTTCGTTTAGCATGTATGGTGCTGCAGAACCACAACAACGTGTGGTACAAGGTGTTGGTGAACTTGGTATTTCAAGTTTATTTACTCCAGAACTTGTAAAAGGTTTTGGATTAAAAGGCAAAGCTATTAACAGACTTGCAAATTTTATAGATTCAACTGGTAGTGGTTATAATAGAGCAGGAAGAGCTATAGCTACAGGTTTAATAGCTGGAATAGGTTCCGAATTTATACCAAGTAATAAACCTGGTCCACAGTTTGCACAAAAAGTATTGTCTGACCCGACTTTAGCGACTCAATATCCTTATTCTCTTGAATCAGAGAAAGTAACAAGATCTACAAAACCCTCTGATCTTAAAGACTCTCATTATATACAAGTAGGTGACAGTTATTACGCTACAAAAGAAAAAGGTATTCCTGATCCAGAGAAAGTAACAGACGCTAGAAGATCAGGTAGAAATCTCACCAAAGAGGATACACGCGAAACTTTTCAAGAGGTTTTGGATAAAGAACTTCTTAAAATCACAGAGAAAGAACAGTTAGAAACTGAAGCCATGCAAAAAAAAGCAGAGCTTAACCAAAAAGTTAGATTTGATGTTGGCGATGATTTAACTCCTGCCAGTCAAATTAATGAAAAGTCTATAAAACAGGTTAGTGATGCCATAGAACAAAGAATAGAAGGCGGAGATAGCGGCACTTTAAATTATTTATCAAACTTAGCAGAGAATGAGGAGCTAGACAATAAACTCAAAGATGATCGTGATCCCGCAGGACCAGAAAAAGACTATTTTAATTTTTTAGAGGGGTACGAAGAAGCTAATAGACTAATAGAAATTGAAAAAGCTAAATTAAATAATAAACAAAGAAAATCCTTTGATCAATTTTATGATGACTTTAGAAAAAATGCTGGCTTAGATTTACCAAATGAAACAGCTAATTATGCAGCTTATAATTTTTTCAACAACTTGTCTGCACCTACTAATGCAACAGGCATGGCGGGTTTTGCAGAAGCTGCGGCAAGAGCTAGTACAATATATTCAGAGGACATGCTACAGCTTTATCAAGAAGAAAAACAAACTAGAGCAAGTTTAGCTGCCGACTATATGCAATATCAAAGAGATTTAGACGCAACTTTAGATGAAGATATGAAAGCTCTTTTAAAAGAACAAAGAGACAATTTAATAAGCGGAAGTGATGCTGTTACAGATTATTTAAAAGAAAAAGAAAAGTATCTTAACGATATAAGAAAAGCTTCTAAACCAAAAAATTTGGATAGCAGAATACTTGTTTCAGACCCAAGTAATCAGTATATTCCTTACAAAACTTTTAATGCTGGAAAAGATGAATTTGGATCGACTATAGTGCAAGTACAAATGCCAGACGGCGATGTAACTTATGTAAAATTAAATGATCCTATATTTGATACAGAAGAATACGCACCTTTTAAAGCTGCAATAGCTGACGGTAAAGATATTCCAGTTGCTGATGATGACGTCTTGTTAGATAAATTGGCTATGATGAGTAAACTTGATGAAAGTATAGTAAACATTGAGGATGTTTTAAACATTATGCGAAATTTCCCTAACCTAACTTCTAGTGGTGGTGCGATTAGGCAAGTTGTAGAAAAAGCACTAGGTGTTCCATCTGAAATTTTTAAAAGTATAGACCAGTTTAGTGAAATAAATGCTAAGAGTTACGGTAATATAGATTCAAGTAGAGATAGGATTATAAATGAAATTTTAGACAAAGGTAAAATAGTCGGTCCGAACGGGGAAAAAGACGCTTGGTTGAACATAACAGGCACTGATAAAGCCTCTCTAGAATTGAAAAAGAAAGGACGAGATGCTTACAAGAAGCTACAAAAAAACTTAGCTGATGGTGATGCACTGCAAGAAAAAGCTTTAAGCAGAATACAGGAGGTAGATGCTGGTAAAGTTACTGAATATAAAGGATATAAAGTAGGTGAAAATTATGAGATAAAGAATTCAGAAACAGGTTTACCTGAATATATATCAGGCGATGACATTATTAAAATGATTTCTAGGTTAGAGATTATAGAAACACGTATGAAATATTTGTTAGCAAACGTTTACAAAGAAAAAGATCGTTTGACTGTTTATGACTTAGAAGAAATGGCTAAGAATACAGAAATAGTAACTTTTGGAAAAACACCAGCTCAAATAACGGGTAATTATGAGAAATTATTAGAGGATATGCTTAGAAAGTATAGGGATAAACTTAAAGAATCTATTGACGGTGGTCAATCAATTGATACCTTACTTAACAAACAACATAGATATTATCATGTTATTAAGGATACTAGGTACAATAGGTTTAAATTGCAAGGTGCTGATCCAGGTGCTCCTGACACCACTGTTCAACCAGAAACAATTCCTGATGAAAGCGATATCGACACTAAAGATAGAATTGATAATTTAGATTTAGAAGATAAAATTCTTCCAGAAAAAGGAGAAGAAACAGAAAAAGCTAGACCAGTTACTAGAGGTAGAGGAGGAAGATAAATGGACATATCTACTTTACAAAAAGCAATTGATGAGAACAGATTAAATGTAACTAAATTATCCACTGAAGAAAGAAATGTTATTGATCAAGCTTTAAAAGAGGGGATCTTGACAGGTCCTGAAAGTGTGCAAGCCATAGAAGATAAAATATTTGTCGGTAGAGATTATTTAGCTGCAGAAGCAGAAGCAGGCTTTGATCCAAAACAAGGTGAGGGAAGGGACTACGCAGTGTTAGGTGGAGAGGCGACAGCTTACCTTGGCTATATGGGTAAAAACAACAAAGCCATAAAAGCGGACATAGAAAAATTTGGTACTCGTTTTGGAACTAAAGCACCACAAGCGTTGAAAGAAAAACTGGGTATTGAAACAAGAAGCACTTCGCAAAGTTTAGGTAAAATATTTAAAGGAATGAGTAAAGCACCTCGTGGTATAGGTAAAGTATTTCAATTGACCACAGGATTTTTAGATAAAGTATCTTTGGGTTTACTACCTGCTTTAAGTAGAATACCTGCACAAGCTAAGGTCGCTAGAAAATATGGATTGACTGAAGCTACAAAAGCTGAGTTAAAAGGTTTAACTTTTGTAGCTCCTGTCGGTGGTGTGGCTGGTGGAGGGTTGTATGATTTAGATAACTTTAACAAAAGTTTAGCCATCACCTCACAATTAGATTTAAAAGATTTAAACAAAAGAGATTTTGATGCTCTAACTCCAACAGAAAGAATATTGACCAGAGCAGTGGATGATTACACTCAATCTTTAGTTTGGGGTTTAGGAACACAGGGTATATTGTCTTATGGTTTGATACCCATGGGCAAGTTTGCAGCCAAGTTTTTGACGGGAACTGGTGGAGAGGTTTCTAAAAGAAGACTTAAATATGCAATTAATGCTGGTCAAGAAGATACTTTAAGTTTAGCAGCTTTAGCTAATACTGATTTTGTTATGGGTAAATTAGTCAACAGTTATGGTAGAACCATAGGGGTATTACCCGGTGCTTCTAGAGGTTACGCACCAAAATTTGCTGAATCTCAAAAACGAATAAGTGCTAATTTTTTAGAACACATTAAAGCTTTCGGTCCTGTACAACACGCTAATTTATTTGGCTATCAGTTAAGGAATGTAATGGCAGAGAACTTCAAAGAAAACTACCGCATGATAGACCGTCTTTATGAAAACGTTAAATTAAAATTAGACAACTTTGAAACTTTAAAAGATAAAAAGCTCATACCAATGAACAGTTCTCTAGGAGCAGCAAGAAAAGCTTTAGAAGAATTTAGCAACTTACCTCAATTTATAAAAGGTGAAGGGTTTGGTGTAGGAGCAACTGAAGCTGGAAGGTTAGCTGGTAAAGGAACTTTTTTAGATGATTTAGCATCTGGACTTGATGGATTTCGTGCTGATGCACGAGCAGCAGACGAAATATCACCTCTTTATATAAGTGGGGCAGAATTCTTTGATCTGCATAGAATTATTAATAAAGCCATAGGAGAAGGAGCAGATAAAATTTCTAGAAAACAGTTAACCAGTTTATTTGACATAAAATTTGCGTTAGAAAAAGATTTAAGATTTTTTGACGCAGGAGAGGTTGCTTTTAACAAAGCTATGGATGGAGCAAATATTCCTGCCAGTGCACGTATGCAAACAAAAATTGATTTAAAATCTTTTTATGAGTCGCAGAGAATGGGAGATGGTTTTTTCTTTGCTAGCGTTATGCCTTTTAATGACGCAGCGGTAGCTAGAGCTTTAAAAGCTCAGGATGGCGATTTATTTACTAATTTAACATTGTTTGATATATCTGGCTCAGAAAAAGTAACTCCAGCAGGTATGTTTAACCATCTTTCTAAAGTTGTTTTTAGAAGCAAAGATGCTCAAACTATATCAGATTTCGCAGGGTTACTTGGTGGCAAAAATCCTAAAAGAGATATTAAAGATTTAACTTCTGGACCTGGTCAAAGGTATAATTTACGTCAAATAGGTCAAACTACCATGGAGAGAATGACGTCTAGACATTTATTTGACGCTTACGCTCAAGCTTTTACCAACGCACCGAGTGCGCAAGCTTTAAGCATACAAGAGATAACAGCAAAAGCTCAAAAAGCAGGAGTTACAGATTACAAACGTTTAGATGAGTTTCCAGAATTTGTTAGAGGTATGGATTTGAATCCAGCGGCTAAAGAGTTTTCAGTAGCAAGGTCATTTAAACCAGACTCAATATTAAAAATAAAAGACGATATTAACTTTAATGTATTGGACTTTTCTCCTGAAAAAGCTGGTGACTTTAACGTAACTAAATTTAAAAATTATTTAGGCTTGGGTGATGAAGGGGGTGAAGCTGCTCTAAAAGAAATGTTTATACAATCAGGTAGAACTGTAAAAGAAGCAGACACACAATTAAATGCTTTGAAAAAAATGACTGAAGTGTTTGAACAACTTGAAAGTGCTGCACCGGGCAACACTTCTCAATTCTTAACAAGAAGGTTAGGTTTACAAGGTCTTAGTGGTATTTTAGATCCAACAAAATTATTAATTGGTGGAGCTTCAATAGGAAGTATAGGCTTACCTGCAACAGTTATATCGATAGTTGGCTTAAGTAAATTAGGAAGATTTCTTGCAGACCCTAAAGCTGCAAGAGCTTTGTTAGATATCGCATCGCCAGAACAAAGAGTTAAAGACATTCAAAGTACTTATATCATGGATCATGTAATGCCAAGAAAAAGAGTTTCTACTGCTTACCTATTAGAAAAATTATTCGGCGATCCTCCCGGATTAGAACAGAAAGAAGCTGATAAACCGTCTAGAGTAGATGTTAGCAAGATTACTTTTGAAGAAATAAGTAGACTGTTAAACGAGGGTCCTACTTTTGTACCAAAAGCAGATTTTGATTACGATGATTTAAGCCCTAGATTACAAAGAAGAATGTTTCCTGACATTTATCGTAGGAGGTTATTACCTCAAGAAATACAAGATGCTTACAAAACTCTTGAAAGGTCTAGGCAAAGAAAAGAAAAGGAGTACAACAGTCCTAATCCACCACCTGCACAAACACCGGCACCTGAGCCACAAGAGCCACCTGCCACGGTGCCAGAGGCTCCTACATCACCTGCACCTATGGTACCACCCCCACGACAAAATGAAGGTGATCAATTAACTTATGAAAGCATTTTTCCGGATGATCCAATAGGTTCATTATTAGCACAAAGACAAGGGAGGAGCGATGCGAATAGATCCTAAAAATGTAATTTATATAATTTCACCTTTTGTTTTAATAGGCATAGCTTGGGGCACGTCTACCGCTAAAATTAATGACTTAGTGAAAGAGCAAGAACTTATCAAAACTAAAGTTGATAAAGTTCAAGTGATGGAGGTAGAGATAAGGTACATAAAAGATCAAGTCAATAAAAACTCTAATAAACTTGATACTATTCTGGAGAAAATGAAGTGAAATGGACAACTTTAATTACAATACTAGCATCAGCTTGGTTATTACTGTATGTCACCGACAGCTTCGCTGCAGATAGCAATATTTACTACAAGGATCAACCACCAGCTTCTGCCATATCGCCATCGGTTTCAATAGGTGGAGGTAGCGATGTGTGTGTGGTCGTAAGGTCAGGCGCATTGGGCACAAGCTTATTCAATGCTTCAGCGGGTATACATGTCGTTGATAAGACGTGTGAACGCATTAAGCTAAGTAGGGCCATGGCTCAACTAGGACTTCGTGTTTCTGCCACTGCAATCTTGTGTCAAGATCCACGGGTCTGGCAAGCCATGTGGGACTCAAATTCTCCATGTCCGATTGATGGTAAAATAGGAGAAGAAGCAAAAAAACTTTACATCGAAAGAGGGATGGTAAAACTAGATGAACAAGGTAACCTTGTGGATGCTCCTGGCATTCGCATCAATATCAGTAAGCCACGCCGAGTCAACGACTACGGACAACCTACTCAATAATCCAAATTTTACAACTGATACCAATGGCTGGGAGTTGTCTGATAATAACCAAGATAAGGTCAAAAGAGACCCTGCGACTTATTCTGGTTCAGCATCTAAAAGTGTAAGATTTAGGTATCAAGGTGGTAACATAAGTCAAGATGTTGATACATCCAGTTTACCGGAAAATCATTTAATTAAAGAAATTAATATGAATTTTGATTCCATCGGTTGTGGTAACTCAGGCAGTGAATGGTGTAATGCTGGGGCTGATGATACGGTGGTGTCTACCATTACCATTGAAAGTGCAACTGAAATAGAGGTAATATCTGAATCTGTAGCTGTGCCATATGAAGATGGCTGGGAAAGCTATTCTTTTACTAAAGATGTAACAGGCGATTTCAATACAGACGATACCTCACTTAATCTGACAATCACGGGTAATGATACAGGTAACAGCAGTAACTGGTATGGGCCTATCATCGACAATTTGAATTTTACTGTAACCACAGAACAATATGTAGCTCCGATAGTAGAACCTGTTGTAATTACACCTGTCATTGTTGAGCCCGTAATAGAACAAACTGTCATTGTTGAGCCCGTAATAGAACAAATAGTTGAGCAAGAGATAACCAACTCTATTGTTGGCGGACTTGATTTAGAAATGTCTGTTACTAATGAAATAATATTAGAACAGCCAATTATTGAAATAACACCTGTTAGTGTAAATATCCCCACCACTATTGATGTGCCTGTTGAAGTAGATATGCCTGAACTTGTAGTTGCCCCTATAACATCAGTTGAACTTCCTGATGTAAGTGACTTAAATCCCGTATCTGAGGTTGAAGTAACTCAAGAAATTGTAGAAATAGAAGTACCCGAGATAGATGAAAGCATTAATGAAGAAAAAATAGAAAATACGGAGAGCACATTAAATGAATCAGAAGAGACAACAACAGAGAATGAAACTGATGCAACAAGCGAGTTATCAAACAGTGACGAAACCGAAATCAAAAGTGATGAAAGTAAAGTCGTCAAAAAAAGTAAACCTAAAAACGACAAGTCTAAAAAGAAAAATGATTCTAAAAAGTCCACCGTCAAAAAAGATAAGCCTAAACCAAAGGTTAAAACTGTGGCTAAAACAACTAAAAGCGAAACTAAATCTAAGGTAATTAGCGTTGATTCTTTGGGTCAAATATTGTTACCAGCAGTATATTTGCAAGTTATGCAAGATACGATTAAAATAACAGAAACGTTGTCCATACAACAGGAGATGATTTATGAACAAAACTCTTACGATCTCGTCGGGATTACTTTTGAGTCTAGTTTTGGGGGCGATAGTGCCGATAGGTTCAACAGTCTATTGGGTCGCCAATTTAGCTACGAGAGTGGAACATACAGAAGAAGCCGTTAAAAATTTTGTGGCAACAGATACTTCTCAGTTACAGGAAAGACTGGTTGCAGTTGAGGAACGAGTTCAGTTTAACAACAAATCTACCACAGAATTGTACGAAGGTATTGAAAAATTAGATGTAGAAATGAAAGATATGGAAGATAAACTAGCTGGTTGGATGGAAAGAGAATTAGCTAAAGTTTACGATATACTTAAAGACGATAATCCACTAGGACAATAATGAAAATAGGCATAGCTGGTTACGGTCACGTAGGTAGAGCCTACGCTGCTGTTTTACAAAACTATCACGAAACTCAAATAATAGATCCAAAACATTACGACAAAAAAATTAGTTCGGATGTAGACGCTGTTGTTATTTGCGTGCCAACACCAAAAGGTCTTGCCGGTGCTTGTAACATGCTTCACGTAACAGATGTTTTAGAAGATTGCCCTGATGTGCCTATATTAATTAAAAGCACCATATCAGTGCAGGGCTGGTCATATATTAATGATAAGTTTGACAAAAAAATTGCATACTCTCCTGAATTTTTAAGAGCAGACAAAGCTTTGGATGACATTCGCCAACAAGAACACATAATGATTGGAGGAAAAGAAGTATCGTTTTGGATTAAATTGTTTAAAGAAATATTTCCTAGTTGCCCTCACATAATAACAGCAGACCCAGAAGAACTAATAGCTGTTAAATATTTTAGAAACGCTTTTTTAGCGACAAAAGTTAGTTTTTTCAATCAAGTTTATGATTTTTGTAAAGCGTCAGGCATAGATTTTGATAATGTTCGTAAAGGTGTTGCTTTAGATAAAAGAATAAATGCCAGCCACACGCTTGTCACTAAAGATCGGGGTTTTGGCGGACCTTGTTTTCCAAAAGACGTTGAAGCCATAAGATGCTCCGCTTTGTATTATGAGGTGGACCTTAGTATAATCGCAGAAATTATAAAATATAATAAAGATATAAAAAATGATATTGACGAGAAATGACCAAGTTTTTACGGTAAGTGATTTTATAAAAGATAACAAGTTTAATTACGGTTTTTACAGTAGAGACGATGGCGACAATTTTAGAACTTACGATGTGGATGGCAAAAAAGTTCCTAGTGTTACTACTATATTAACCACCACACAGTCTAAAGAAAAAAAACAAGGACTTCAAAGGTGGCGAGATCGAATAGGCCATGAAGAAGCCGCACGAATCACGAGCCAGGCTGCAACTAGAGGCACAGAAATGCACTATGTTTTAGAACAGTATATGAATGGTCAGGGGTATTTTAATTTATCTAAAGAGGGAAGTCTTCCAAGAATGATGGCTCATACCATTATTGAAAATTTACAAGATCTTTCTAGAGTTTATGGAACTGAAGTAAGTTTAGCATATAAAGATCAATGGGCTGGCTCTTCAGATTTAATATGTGAATATGCGAGTAAGCCTACAATTGCAGATTTTAAACAAAGCAATAAACCTAAAAGAGAAGAATGGATTGAAGATTATTTTTACCAAATTGGTGCTTACTCTTTGGCTCACAAATTACAGTATGGAGACATACGTCAAGGTCTAATTTTAATATGCACCAAAGATTTAGTGTTTCAAAAGTACGTTATGAGCGAAACCATGTTAAAAGAGTATGAAGACAAATGGTTGGAGAAAATGCAAGATTTTCGCAAAATCATGAAAAAAACGAGCTCCTGAGAGGCTCATATAGAGCTTTTTAGAGGTTACCCGACCCGTTAGTACCCCCTAAATTTACCTATAAATACGATAAAACTTCTTCACCTAAAGTCTCCGCACTAATCTTTAATTTTTTATTTAAAAGACTAATTATAAATTCATCTATAGTTTTTTCAGCTATGATGTCTATGTAAGTTACATTTTTTTCTTGCCCTATGCGGTGAGCTCTGTCTTCTGATTGAAGTCTAGTTTCTAGATTAAAATTATTTGAAAAATAAATGACAGTGGATGCCTTAGTTAAGTTTAAACCATACCCACCCACGGTAGGGTTACCCACAATAAATCTAACCTCGTCTAATGTTTGAAAGTCTTTGATGGCTTTTTCTCTGTCTTGTATAGAAACGTCACCATATATGGTAACACTACTGCCTTCTCCATATACTTTATCTAATTTTTCTTTAATTTGTTCTATATTGTGTATGTAATCTGCCCAAATTATAGCTTTACCATCTAGCTCATCTAAAATATTTAAAAGCTCTTGCAATTTTGCATTGCCTAAATCTGATATGACACCTTCATCTGATTTTAAAAAACCATTGCAGACCTGCGTCAACTTAATTATTTCAGTTAACTTATTATTATAACTTACTTCTTGATCCTCAAATAAAGCTCTGGCATGTTTTTTTAGAGTAACATATACCGCCAACTGCTCTCCTTTCAACTGCACAAATCTTTTTTGATATATCTTGTCTGGCAGCTTTAAACACTCTTCTTTTTTAACTCGATAAGAATAATTTTTAAGTCTATGCTCTATGTCCTCAAGATTCATGTAATGAGTTATTAGGGGTATCTGCACGTTTCTGCCTGGCAAAGCTATGTGTTTCATGGCGCAATGCCTTGCCCTAAAAACAAAATAATTATCAGTTCCTAGTATGGCATTAGATAAAAACTGACATTGACTAAACAAATCTAACGGAGATTTCGTTACTGGAGAGCCAGTCAAAATACGTTTATAAACCACGTTTTGACCTACCTCTATTATAGTTTTAGTTCTTTTTGCTTTCCTATTTTTAATGGTAGTAGACTCGTCAACCACCATGCACATTTCGTCACAATGGGTGTAAACGATCGGGTTAATAAAATCAAATCCTGATTTATGGCTAAAAGCCTCGACGTTTATAAGCAAAAAATTTAACTTTTCTACGTCTATTTTAAAATTTTTGTTTTTATCTATCTTGTAAACGTGTATATTAGTTTCTACAGGACAGTGCTTTTCTATTTCTGTTTTCCAATTTTGGTAAACTGAGTTAGGAGCAACAACTAAAACTAAAGATATTTTGTCTTGTAGCCACAAGTGTGCCATGTTATCAATACAAACTTTAGTTTTTCCTGTGCCCATTTCCATGAGGTAAGCGTAATTATGCTTGTTTGCGCCCTCAGATAAAGCCTTTCTCTGGTGTTCAAAGGGTTCGGTCTTATACTTATATTCCATATTAGCTCCAATTTTTCTAATAATTTATAGGAATAATAGTATTTATTTGTTGACAATGCAATATATTAATATTATTGTTTAGTTTCTATAAATTATATAGGAGGTCCTATGGACTTAGAAGCAGAATCTGCCTTATCGGTAGACACAGGGAAGTTGAAAGACATCTCTAAATCTTGCAACAAGTTATTAGAGACTCAGAAAGAAATAGAAAAAACGGAAGAAGTTCTAAAACATCTTAAGGAAGAAGAAAAAACTATTTCTGAAGAAGTTATTCCTAATCTGATGCAAGAAGCTGGCGTATCTATGATTAAGACTGAAGACGGTAAAACTGTTAAAGTCAGTCAATTTTACGCTGCTAGGATTCCTGAATCTAAGAGAGACGAAGCTTTTGATTGGCTTCGTGAGAATGATGCAGGGGACATGATAAAAAACATTGTTTCTTTAAACTTTGGTAAATCTGAAGATGCGGTAGCTACTGCTCTTGTAGAGGAGCTAGTGGAAAGAAAACTCAATGTATCTCAAAAAATGAAAGTGGAACCAATGACTCTTAAATCTTATGTTAAAACAGAGATTGAAAAAGGCCGTTCGGTTCCTATGGATCTTTTTGGGGTTTACGTCGCAAACAAAACTACTATCAAGTAAGGAGTAAAAATGACGAAAGCAGTAAGTAAGACGAAGCAAGGCGGAGAAGTAATGGTCGCCAGTGACTTTGAGCAGTACGCTGGTCAAGGCACTGAAAACATTACCGCACGAGACATGAAGTTACCTATCTTAAAATTATTAAGTAGTAACTCTCCTGTCTTAAACCCACAAGACGCAAAGTATAACGAAGATGCTAAGGTTGGTGACATCTACAATGAAGTTACCAGTTCTATCTACCGAGGCAAGGACGGTATGCTAGTTGTGCCTTGTTTGTATGTTAACACTTTTAACGAGTGGGCTGACCGTGGAGATTCTCCTGGCAGACCTATTAACATACATATCGATCCACAAATACTATCGCAAACCTCAAGAGGTGACGATGGTAGGGATCGACTACCCAATGGTAATTACGTAGAGGATACCGGCAATCACTTTGTGTACATTTTAAATGAAGATTATGTACCAATAGAAAGTGCTTTGATCACCATGAAATCTACACAGAAAAAGAAGTCTAAACTTTGGAATGCTCAAATGGCATCTAAAAGAGTTCAGGGTTCAAAAGGCTTTTTCAACCCACCTAGTTGGGCGACTATCTATAGGTTAACCACGGTTCAAGAATCTAATAACAAAGGTAATTGGCCAGGTTGGTCCATAGAGTTTGATCGTCATCTAGAGCCTGTTAAGTCAGCTGATGATGCAGAGATATGTAGAATGACTAAGGACTTTTATTTAAGTGCTAAGGAGTTTGACATATTCAACAAAGTTGACTTTGATAAGGTGGAAGAAGTAATTACGGCACAAAGCAAGCAACTAAAGTCCGAGACTAAAGAAGAAGACAAAGTTGTATTTTAATCATGAACCGCAAATTTTTAACATTATTTGCGGGAGATGATACCTGTTATCTCAAGTCCTCACTTACGGGTGAGGACGACGAGAGGGGGAAGAAATCCGCACAATATCAGACTATTCATGAACCAGTCACTGAATCTTTATGGAAGCAGCATTTAGATGGTTCTATTAGAATTGGTATTAAACCTGAAAAAAACGGTAAGTGCGTTTGGGGATGTATAGACGTAGATCCTCATAATTATAAAAGTTATTCAGAAAAAAAATATGTAGATATTATAAATAAATACAATTTACCTTTGGTAGCTGTCAGGTCGAAGTCTGGTGGTTTACACATATTTATATTTTTATCAGAGCCGGCAGAAACCAACAAAGTTTTAAAAAAACTTAATGCTATCAACACACAGTATTTCCAAGCTTTAGAGGTGTTTCCATGCAACAAAATGTTAAACATGCCTTATTTCAACATGAATTCTTCTATGGAATTTGCGTTTGACGATAGAAATAATCCTGTTATGGCAGGTAGATTTTTAGAGATAGCTGAAGAAAAAAAAATATCTCCGGAAGATTTTTATAATTATAGAGTACAAGAATATGATATTGAATCTGATTGGAGTCATTACCCACCTTGTGTGCAAAAATTAATACAAGAAGGTTGGTCCTCTAATAATCGTAATAACTATTTATTTAACATATTGGTTTTAGAAATGAAAAAAACCACGTCTCTGTCCATGCAACAAATTGAAGAGATAGCGCAGCAAAGAAATTTAGCTGTATTTACTAAACCATTAGAAAGAAACGAAGTGAGTGCACTGGCTAAGTCAGTTCATAAGTCTAGTTACGAATATCAATGTCCACCAAAACACCCTGAATTACAACCAATATGTAATAAAGATTTGTGTAAATCAAGAAGGTTAGGTATCGGTGAGGCAGTTCCTGAAATCATAGATAACTTTCAAAATATTACTTATATTAGAGATCCTAAAAATACTTATTATGAGTTCGACTATGAAAATCAACATGTTATAGTAAGTCCAGAGGACATGAAAGATGAAAAGGCTTTCAGGGTAAAACTTTTAAGGTATGGTAAATTTTGGATGACGTTACCTAAACCAAGAAAAGGGCCAAGTCCTTTTGAACTATTAATGAAAGGTATTGTAGAACAAGCAGTAGAAAATAAAGATCATGCTTACGCAGATACCCTAGAGGAAGAGAAGTATTCTATGTTAAAAGATTTTTTTGAATCGCATATAGAACAAGATAAATTTGAAAAATTAAAAGATGGTTACGTTATTTTAGATACCAACACAAACGTATGCTACTTTAAAAAAATTACATTAGATAGTTTTCTAAAGAAAAAAGGATCAAAGATATTTAGCACTACCTCAGATGCTCTGCGAATGCTCGGTTGTGTTCGTAAAGAGTATGTTAAAAAAGAAAAAAACGTTTGGTGTGTTGAAATGCCAGAGTTTGTAAGTCATACAAAGTTAAAGCCTAAAAAATCTAAAAAAGTAAGTGAGATCGACGATGACCACCACAAAAAATTCAGGTCTGCAGAAGCAGAAACAAATATACAAGAAGACCATTAAGATTTTTGGTCCTCCTGGCACAGGTAAGACGCACACTCTTATTGAAAGAGTGTTGAAGGGTTATCTAAAAAAAGATATAGATCCACAAAGCATAGCTTTTATATCTTTTACCAACAAAGCAGTTAACACGGCTCGGGATAGAGCTTTAGCTGCATTTCCTAAATACACTGAAGATGATTTTTTAAGATTTAAAACTTTACATAAGTATTGTAGGCAGTATTTTGAAGAAGAGGTATTTGATCCTAAGAATTGCATGATTGACTTTGCTCTTGAAAATAGTTTTATTAAAACTTCTGACGCAAGATTAGCTGACGATAACTTTACCTACAAAGATTGGTCGTTGGGTGTGTATGATAAAGCCAGAAACATGTTACAAGACCCACGGCTCGTGTATAAAAAAGAGTCTTATAAAAAAGATAGTTTAGATGTGTTTTGTAGAAAGATAGCAACTTATGAGCATTACAAAAAACAATCTTTTATAGATTTTACAGATATGATTCAACGAGCAATAGACGAAGTTGAGTTTCCGCCGCTAGAAGTCTTGATTCTAGATGAAGCTCAGGACTTTACACCTTTACAATGGTCTGTTGTGTACAAGATGGCCGACAATGTAAAAAGAATTTATTTGGCTGGCGATGATGATCAAGGTATTTATCGTTGGAACGGTGCTGATCCTAAATATTTCACTGAGTATTTTCCAGGACGAAAAGTTGTCTTACGTAAAACAAGACGTTTTGGAAAAGACATTCATCATTTCTCACAAATAATAAGAAGAGGTATAATAGACAGTGTGGACAAAGAGTATGATTACTTAGAAAAAGAGGGCGCAGTAAAACGTTACTTAAATTTTAATGAAGTGCCTGTGGGAGACTTGCCTGGAACTTGGTATGTACTAGGTAGAGTTAACACCACTGTTAATGAGTTACGGGTCTTTGCTAAAACTTCAGGTTTGTATTTTTCTGACAATAAGGGCAATAAGTCTTTTGATCAAAAACAGTGGAAAGCGATTAAGAGTTGGACTAAACTGCAAAAAAACAAAAGTATTGATAAAAGTGAAGCTGAAAACATGTATCGCTACATAAGAGAATTAGAAGATGTTTCTTTCAGGCAAGCTAAATTTTGGATGAACATACCCGACAATGTTGTTATTGATTTTAATTATTTAGTTGAGTGGTGTGGTTTAAAATTAAAATTAATTGAAAAAGAATTTGAATGGTGGCACATTTTAAAACGTAATTTTACACCTACTCAGGTGTTGTACTTTGTTCGTTTGCTACAACGTTACGGACAAAAAGCGTTAGACTCTGATCCAAAAATAATTATTGATACTATACACTCTGTTAAAGGGGGAGAGGCAGACAACGTGTTATTGTATTCTAAAGCAAACTGGCCAGCATCTTTTTCTCATAAAAATGTTGAAGAGCAGTCTGATGAAAAAAGAGTTATTTACACAGGTGTTACCAGAGCTAAAGATTCTTTGCATTTATTATCAACTGACCATAAGTATAATTACCCAATTGGCAAAGACTATTTAATTTACATACAGGAGAATAAGGATGTCTAATCTGCAGTTAACTTTTAACTTTAAAAAACACATTTGGTCAGCGCCAAACGAATACAAAGATTTGAGTGGTTATGATGAGATAGCGATTGACTTAGAAACTTGCGACGAAGGACTAAGAGATGGTAAAGGTGCAGGTTGGGCAACCAAAAGTGGTTATGTCATTGGGTTTGCGGTAGCCGTTGAAGGGTGGCAGGGGTATTTTCCTTTTGCACATTTTGGTGGTGGTAATTTAATTAAGCAGCAGGTCATTAAATACATGAAGGATGTTTGTGCTTTGCCTGCGACAAAAATATTTCATAACGCTCAGTACGATGTTGGCTGGTTACGGTCGATGAATATTGATGTTAACGGCGAAATCGTAGACACCATGGTTGCCGGTGCTTTGATTGATGAAAATAGATACAGTTACACTTTAAACTCGTTGTCGAAAGATTATCTTGGCGAACTTAAAGCAGAGACTGGTTTAATAGAAGCTGCACAGCAACACGGGGTAGACCCGAAAGGTGAGATGTGGAAGTTACCAGCAGAGCATGTTGGTTTCTACGCAGAGCAAGACGCACGGCTCACGCTTCTGTTATGGCAGAGGTTTAAAGGCGAAATATATAATCAAAGTCTGGAAACCATTTGGGAGTTAGAAAAATCTCTGTTACCCATTTTAGTGCAGATGAGAGAAACTGGCATTCGAGTAGACATGGATAAAACAGTTGAGATGCAGTTTACTTTTAAAAAACAAGAACAAGAGATATTGCGAAAAATTAAAAAGTTAGTTGGGCAGGACGTTGATATTTGGGCTGCAAGACAAATAGGATTTGCTTTTGATAAGTTAGGTATTGAGTACCCTAGAACTAAAACAGATGAACCAAGCTTTACACAAAATTGGTTAAATAATAATCCTAATGAGATTAGTAAACTTATCGTTCAGGCAAGAGAGGTAAATAAATTTCATAACACCTTTATTAGTTCTATTTTAAAATATGAACATAAAGGACGCATTCATTCAGAAATTAGACAAATTAAAAATGATCAGGGCGGCACAGTTAGTGGTCGACTGGCCATGTCGAATCCAAACTTACAGCAACTACCAGCAAGATCCAAAGAGTTTGGGCCACTGATTAGAGGTTTGTTTTTACCGGAAGAAGGTTGCCAGTGGGGTAGCTTTGACTATTCGCAACAAGAACCACGGCTCGTGGTGCACTATGCAGCTTCTGTCGATGAAGGTTTAACTGGTTCTGAGGAATTAGTAGAAGCCTACGCTAACGCTGACGCAGATTTTCATCAAACAGTCGCAGACCTGGTTGGTATAGAGCGTAAACAAGCTAAAACCATAGGTTTAGGTCTTATGTATGGCATGGGTAAACACAAGTTGGCTGGTATGTTAGGACTTGATTCTCAAGAAGCCACTAATTTAATTAATCAATATAACAACAAAGTGCCATTTGTGAAGCTTTTGTCTGATAAATGTATGCAAAAAGCGGCCTCAGAAGGCGTTATAAGGACGAAATTAGGGCGTAAATGTCGTTTTGATATGTGGGAGCCCAAAGATTTTGGAATACACACTGCGGAGCGATTTGAGAACGCTTCTGCAAAATACGGTGCCAACAACATAAAACGTGCTTTTACATATAAAGCGTTAAATAGGTTGATTCAAGGTAGTGCCGCTGATCAAACCAAACAAGCTGTCGTTGACTGCCACAAAGAGGGTATGACACCCATGTTGCAAATCCATGATGAGCTTTGTTTCAGTATAGTAAATCAAGAACAAGTCGAAAAAATTACTAAAATTATGGAAACCTGCATAGAACTTAAGGTGCCTAGTGTGGTTGACGTAGCGTTAGGAAAAGATTTCGGCGAGGTAGTATGAGATTAATTAGAGATTTATCTTGACATATAATAGCTTGTCCTTCATTATTGTATTTGACGCTAAGTGAGGGCGGGTTGTTTGTTCCTAAAAATGAGTTTGATGATACTCGAAACAGCTCGCTTTCTTTAACTAATTGGGAGTAAAAATGGCAAATCAATATACAAAGAAAAAAGACTTATTAAACAAAAAACAAAAAAAAGCAAATCGTAAAACCACTCAAAAAAAGTATGATAAGAGTGCTAAAGGCAAAGCCAGCAGTGCGAGGTATGCTCAAACTGAAGGCTATCGAGAAAGTCAAAGAAAATATAGGTCTAGTTCAAAAGGCATGGCGGCTAGAAAAGCCTATCGACAATCAGCTAAACAAAAGAAGATGGATGAGCAGTACAGAGAGAACAGAATAGCTCTAAAAGAGAAAGGTGACGAACAGTTGTACCTACATGAGTTGTGGCGAGGCACTGTTAATAATGCAAAGAAACATGGATTTATACATGAACATCCTACATTTATATCTTTTTGGAATTTATGGGTAAAACAAAAAAAAGAATTTGGTTACTTTTGTCCATACACAGGAGAGCCGTTTACTTGGATTCGTTGGAATTATGACATGGGTGTGCAGAGACCGCTCGGCAACATATCCACTGATCAATTGGTGCCACAGGCTGGTTACACTAAAACTAAAGGCAGAAAGAGAAGTAACATTGTGTTTTGCACTTACGGTGCAAACTTAGCAAAAAGAAATTTACCACCAGAGGTTATGAAAATGGTGGTGCATATTTTTGAAAATGGTTTAAAAAACCCAGATCCAAAAAAAGTTCCTACTAAAAGTGAAGTAGGAATTACTAAACTTAGGAGTGAACTAATCATATGACAGAAGCAGAATATCAGATACAACTAGAGGAACAGGAACAACAAGAG
>CEQR01000387.1_pt1 | contig 23799 bp, 27 predicted proteins | sample 530901 | NCBI WGS metagenome assembly CEQR01 (sample SAMEA2621085, study PRJEB7988) | marine metagenome | isolation source: saline water (ENVO:00002010), including | reverse complement strand
GGCTCCATAATCATGGTCTCATCAACTTCGCGGGTAACGCCTTCTTTAAGACTTAACTCAGCGTCTTCAATCGCTCTGTTACTGAGCCACTTGTCGTGCTTCGCTTTAAAGATTGCACGAGACTTCGATCTCGCTTTAATCCAAGTGTCAATCGCAACGTCCGGTCTAGGGATGCCGGGGGGTAACTTATCCATGACTTCTTGAGTCTGCTTGTCAAACTTACTTTCCATGTATAGAGGGTCTGTGAAGTTTGGGTTGCTTAAAGCTTCTTTATCGAAGCCCGCATTCATCTCAAGATCAGCATCACGGTTCAGCCTAAGCATGATCCCTTTACTAAGAGCCGCCGCAGCAGCAGGGTGTTCTAGAGCCTCCATAGCTCCTTTACTAACACCTTCAGCAAACGCTAAACCGTAGCCTTTTTTAGTCGCTTCTAAATCCACGAGTTCAGCTTGACGTTCTCCCCACTCAGACATCGCGTTGTCACCGCGAGCTTCTGCTTGCCCTAGACGGCCAATAGCGTTTGACAGCATCCCGAATGATTGAGCAAGGTTCTGCATGTCCACTACGGATTGGTTTGATGATGGAACAGGCATAGGAACTGATACGGGAGCCGTAGGCATTCCTGCTTTACCGGGAGATACAAAAGTATTTACCGGGGTTGCTTGGACAGAGGTCGAAACATCCGGAATTTGTATCTGTGGTTGCTGTGGTCTTTTAGCCATTATAAATTTCCTTTATCATGGTGCTGGTGGTCCTACAAAGGATGAGCCGCCGCCACCCCACCTACTAGCGTAGTTTTCTGCCCCGCCCGGCGTGCCTACTCTGGAAGCGTCTATTTGCTGCTGATAAGCTGCCGCTCCAATAATACTGCTGCCCCCCTGAATAATGTAAGGAAGCATTGAAGGAGACTGAACTTGTTGAATAGGTTGGACAGGATCAATTGGAGCCATCGGTGCGGGCATTGCTTGGTTAATAATGTTTTGAGACTGGGCCTGTATGCCGCCCATGTTTCTTTCAGCCTGAGCCAAACTGTTTTGTAAGTTTTTATATGAGATGTGAGACGCTCTAGCTTCAGCTAGTTCGTATTGTTGTTGAGCGAGCATGACTGAGCTGCCTGTGGTTCCTGTTTCAGCCGCAGACACTACAGCAAAAGATCGGCCCTTCTGAGCAGACCGTGAGTACTTCGCAATGTTTTCTAAAGTACGTTCTCGTACCTGATCCACTTGATCCATAACCGCAGCGTACTGACCATTGGCACTCGCTTTAGCGTTCGCTACGGTCTTGTAATAGTTTTCATTCTGCCACTTAGCAAGATCATTCTGGTAATCCACCGCTTGCTGGTATCGCTCATTTTGCCAAGACGACAGTCTTCTATTGTGATTGGCTTGGTTGCGTGCTTGATCATCCGCAGCAGACGCAGAGGCAGCCGCTCCAGCCACGCCCACAATCGCCATCGTAATAGACACTGGTTCACACATGATTTAGCCTCGCAAATTCGTAAAATGTCCTGTTCTCAGGTCCATGTTGTATTTCTCTAATGAATGAAAACCCTAACCATTTAATCCACTTAATATGTACTTCGTTTCTCTTATCGACAATATTACAGACCATGTCGTAAGGCTCTAACAGAGTAGGCAGAAACCTCTTTGTCCACTTTAAAAACGTAATGGGAAATTTCTCAGTAATGTCGTCAGTCCCTAGGAGCCATATAGATCCCCATCGCTCATTGTCTTCAAAGGGAACCACCCCAAACATCGCAATAGGTACTCCTCCTCCTAAAGCAGTGTAACACTTGGGCTTTGACCCAAAGTAACTTATTTCGAGAAGTTCTCGTGGGGTTTCTTTTCCGAGAGCTTTAATTTCGTTCAGATCTGGAGTACGCAGTCTTCCGACCATGTCATCAATATCTGAATGAAAAGCTTCTGTAGGGTAGTCGTCTCCTACAACGGAAAAACATGACGGCCTCGACAGTGCAAATCCACGCTGCAAAGAGTTAATTGGTTGGCTATTTGAAGAGGCCGCTATGTCTTTCCTGTCCGCCTCCCGCATATTCTGGGCGACGTATGGGATGTCTTCCTCTAGAGTCTTTCTGATATAAGTCATTGCATCCTTTGTGATCGCGTAGAGTATTGAGCTTCAAACTCGATTGACTGAATGTTACTCGGGAAGGGCGAATCATTCTCAATTTCGATTTTAATACTGTCTGACTGTGCGAACACGGGAAAGCGGAAATCACCACTAGAGGATGGTATAGATCCTAGGAAACCGCCAGTCGAGAGGAATCTACCGCTAAATGGGTATTCGATTGCCGTCCCTTCACTTCCCGCGATTTCCGGAGTGACCTTTACCTTAAAATATGCGGTGTCATCGTAAACCACCGTCATATACCGAACTTGGTGACGACCCGTAGCTACCATCTCAAAACCACCGCCGACCTTAGGTCTTTTAAGCACTGGCTCAGTGAGGCCGTAAAGCATGGTGTAAGGAACGCCAACAAAGAATTTATCTGAAGCAGAAAACTCTTCTTTAAGAGTAATCGTGTTTGAAGTCTGAGAAGCAATAGTCATCACTTCGCCGTCAGCAGATACTACTTGAATCGTATCTCCACTTTCAATCTCATAGTCAGGTCTTGCAGTGTTTTCTAGGTTTAGCGTGAAACCTCCTGAGGGCGAGTCTGTGCCGTCCCCAGTAACTTCAATGCGTCTGTCTAAGTTAGTAGTGTAAGTCGATCCTACGTCAGTCAGGCCGTTCTGGAGGTCCATGCGTTCAAGGTACGTCTTTGACCCCCGCTTGATTAGCAAGTAGAGAGACTGCTGAACAAAGTTAATATCAATAATCATCGAGTTGTTAAACGTGAATTTAAACCACGCTGACTGAACTCGCTCCTGAGCGGTCTTAAAGTATTTGTAGACATACAGAGTAGTTTCGGATGACGACTGGACCACCATGAGGTCTTCCATTGTGGACACGGCCATCTTCTTGATGACACCCTCAATGTACTTAGGAGCCTGAGCCGTAGACTCAATAGCGTCAAAGTTAATGTCAGTCTCGTTAGTTTTATAGAATTCTCTGACACCGCTAAACGACCCCCGGTTAAAAGCGAAGAACATTGTGTTTCCCGCAGGTATCGGATCAGCCGAGGTAGTAATGTCAAAGTTAGTTGCTCTGGTAATTGAGGCGGTCAGCGGGCTGAGTACCGCTTCTCCTTGGAGTACAAACTGCGCTCTCTCTGAGAAGAGGATAAGCCGGTCACTAAATGGACTAGCTTTTTCTAACTTGTTTATCTCAGTTCCCCCTACACCCACATCAATAGGAGCAGTATCAAGAAGCTGCGTAGTGGTAGTCCTAAAGAAGTTAAATAACTCCGCTGCCTCACTGAGGCTGCAATTCTCACCGCTAAGAACAGTCAACCGATTCTTAAAGAAAGATATGTCAGTAATCTTCTGGTCTACAAACGACGGCAGAGGGTTCGTTAATTCAGACCCTGCTTCTCTACTCGTAAACTTAAAGTTAGGCCAAGTTGATACTAGGTCTGCATGTCCATTTGCTGAAGGTACTAAGCCATCTGATTTTTTAACCACAAAGGTGTTATCAGGCTGCCTGACGATTATGTGAGGAAGAGTATCGTAGTTCCATTGGTAAACAATCCCCGGACCTATGGTCTCAATCCAGATGCCCTCACCGAAGTCTCCACCGCCGTTTGTTTCAAATTTAACGTAGTAGTCATCTACTTCAGACTCAGGCTCGCCCTTAACTAAGATAATCATTCCGTTTTTAGCGATAGGGGGTAGGTCTGAGAAGCTCTGGACTTGATCTTTGATAATAGAAATAGCCTTCTGGCCGAAAGAATCATCTACGTCGAGCTGAAAATCCGCTGAGGCGTGTGATATGAAGATGACACTACCAGACGACTGAGCGGTTATGTCAGTAATGTTGTTGAGACCGCCAGAACTAGACGCACCTTCATAAGTCACCACACAGTTTGTCGGAGTAGTGCCTGTTGCTAAAGACTCCGCAATCTCTGAAGTACCCGGAGGATTAGGAGGGTAAGCAAATTGATCTTCACCCGGTGCAACTTTTAGCTCTACGGGATTTGTAGGCACATACGTTTGACTAGAGCCGTCATTAAAACCGCTGTAGCAGTTTGTAACTTGCACAGGGTTGAGGTTTGAAGACGAAGCTCCTACATCCCCGTCAACAGTAGCGTTCCAGTTAGTCTTCGCATTAATATGTGTCGCTATTTCTTCTATGGTGTCAAAGTTTGACGAGTTGAAATAGTAGGTCTGAGATTGCGATGCTGTATTAGTATCATCACTGAGAATTCTTACGTAGCTCGTAGTGACTTCTACTGTGGCAAAATTGGGGGTTGGCGTGGGAGACGCTCCGTCATCCGCAGGACCAGAGTACCACACAGTAAGGCCGGGCTGTAACTGAACGTCGTCTATAGCAATTGGAGTAGGATTGTGTTTGACCTGTACAGAAGACAGCGACCCTCCTTCAGGAGTCACTCCAGCTTTAAAAGTCACTCCTTGAGCAGTATTCTTAATCCAAATTAAACCCTCGTTAGTTGCGGATGTTTCTGATCTTGAATACGGCGACAGGTCTGCCGCGTCCGTCTTCATGCTCGCGGTTATCTCAGTGTTCAATAAGAACGTCACGTCAGCAATCGTTACCGCTCTAAAAGCAGTCTTTGGTGTAGCCGACTGAATGTATGAAGAGTTAGCGTCTGCGGAGTACACGGTTCTGGGAGTGCCATCAAGATCATGTACAAAAATTCCACCTGTGTTTGGTTTAATGGAGACAAAGAATCTTTCGTTACTGTCTCGCTGCACAAGGTGGGTAAAGGAGTCGCTGAGGTCTAGAGCAGATCCGTCAGCTTTTTTAATCTCAGCAACGTGGTTTGTAGGAGGACGTTTAATAAGCCCCCCAACGATCAGTGGAAGAGCATTCTCTTGTTTCTCACATTGGTTTGGCAGTCGTTGTGAAGACGGTTGTTGAGACACGCCCCCAGTGAGGTTAGGAAAACTCGTACTGATCAGAGGCATTAGAGGCTCCTTCGCCGAGCGGCTGATGGTCTATCTATGATATTAAATACGTCATAGTTGCCGAAGATCGAATGGTCTGCGGTGTCCATCTCGAACTCCTTGAGCATAGCTCTGGCCCTGACTTCATCTTCTTGTGAAAAAGCGTGGTGGGCCTGAGATCCAACCATACGGTCTTGGAAGATTCTTGAAGCCCTGACTGTGATGTATCTAAGCATTGGCTCAGGCATCTCAATCCATTCAAACAAATAGATAACGGTTGCAACTACTTCTTCGGTAAATGCATAGGTGTTATCTGTTTTATTGAAAAGTCTTTCCCCTCGTTGGGTGATGTCACGAGAGTCCGTAGACGCGGTAGAGTCGGACCAGCTTTCAATGTCCACTCGGACAACATTATCACTTAGCGTAATGAACGTGTCTGAGCCGGGTGTAAGGGTGACGTTTCGTTGGGTGTTAAAGTGCCAACCGTGTGTCTGAACATCTCGACTGACTTCAGTAAGAATGTTGCGAGCTATAGCTGCATCAGCATTCTTCTGTCCGTCTAAGAAAGTAATAGGGGGTTCACCAACGGCAGAAAGCATGGTGTTGATTGCTTCTAATTCCGTCGTTCTAGAAATAGCCATTGGCTCTCCTTATTTAGTGAATGAAAAAGAGGCCACCCCAGCATAACTGAGATGGCCCCATTAGGAGGACTCATAAATGAGTATAACAGAAACTCAAGGTCACGCAGTGACAATAAGTTCACAGCATGCTTCTTCACGAAGAACGCCGTGGCCCATTGCGTAGCGAGCCATTAAGAGAGTACCGAGTCGTTCCATGTAGTATTCGGATTCCATTGAAAGATCCATCAACTTCACAGTACCGACACCTTCTGTTTGGAAGACAATACCCTTAGTTTCAGCGTAGCTAGTAGCTTCATAGCCAACTCCACCACTACCGTAAATGTCATTACTGACATTGGCGTTTGAGTGGATGTTAGTACCGCCACCACCGCTGGTTGGGATGTGGTTGCTCTTGAGAATACGGATACCTGCAACCGATACGATCTCTCCAGAAGCGGTTGAACCGTTTCCATCGTTACCGTAATCTCGGTTGATTGCGTCCTTACTTTCGTTAATGAGCTTGTAGTATTCCGCAGGTGGAAGCAGGGAGTACCGGCCTTCACTCGGCACATTTTTAGAGTCCATTACTTCTGCTGCTTTAAAGAGGCCAGCAATAAGAGAAGCACCAGTAGCGGCTGCTCCGTCGTTTACTTGATCAGTAGTACCGATGTGAACTTCGTTGACGGAATTGTCAACAGTTGTACCCATGTTGACGACAGCTCCACCAAACTGACTGATACCATCTCCGTTAGTACCACCGAAGCGGTCACTCATGTCTCTAGCACCCGCAATAACAGTACGGATCAAGTTACGGTCAGCGGTGTAAGCTAACTGTCGCCCGATTTCAGTGCTGTAGACCGAACGAACTTCGTAGTGGTTCTTGGCTTCATCGATATCTGCAAGGAATGCGGATGAAGTAAGGACACCATCGATAGCAATCGTTTTCTCTGAGTGAGTGACTCGGGAGAGATACTTGTTAGTACCAGTCGTGTCACTTGCATCATCGAACTCCTGAGTGAACAGCGATTCACCGGGAGTGTGGTACTTAGCTTCAGCAACACCAGTTACGGGGAACTGAGCTGTCTTACCACTCTTAATAGTACGGACGCGGTGAAGAGGCATCATTGCGTTGTTCTCTTCAAATACGGTAAGAACCTCGCCTGAAAACACCTTCAGGAACAAATCTTCATTTGCTCCAAGTTGATTTGAGCCGAGCCTTGAGGGCTGGACTCCATCGTAATTAATAGCCATTTTTAAATCCTTGGTTTAAAGTTAAATTAAGAACCGGGGAGTCCCCGGTTTTTCCGAGAGATATTGATGGTAAGTCTCGGTAACCAAGAGTTTCTCAGTTATCCACCGCAGCGGGCCGGGAGTTATTAGATTCCTCGACATCGCCATCAATGCTTCCTGCATACCAGCCTTCTGGCAACAGGACTTTCTTAGAAGATAATTCCCATGAATTACCATTCCAATAATAGACATGACCCCGAACATCGGGACCAAGTCTTATAAGACCATCAGACTCAGGAACGAATACGACTCTTGAACCGTCGCACCCTGTCAGACCAACGCTTACTAGCGTCAGCATTGTGACTAACGTCACGAGCCTGTTTAGGTTTCTTTGCGTCCTCAATAAAGAGGTTAATGATTGAAAGAATGAGTGTTCCAAGAGCATCCCACATCACTCTTCTTCTTCTGATACTTCCGCAGCATTCTTCTTAAGGTTGAGTCTTGCACCTGTGTATCCAAGAGCTACAAGAGCTGCGGAAACCAGACCGATGACTTGGCCCCAAGGACCGTCCACGGGAAGGACATCAGCAGCGACAAGTCCACCCACAAGGGCAGCTCCGCAACTGAGCCAGAATTCTGTAGTTTTATATCCTGCTTTAGGTTCCATGTTTACTCCTAGAGAATGTTTGAGTTAGAAAGTCTGTTCTGTACGTCCTGCCGGTAAGCGGGATCTTTGTGGTATCGAGGATCTTTCATTGCTTGAGTCATCTCAGCAAGAGATCGGAAAGCCCCCGAAGACCCTGTAGTTCCTGTACTTCCTTGGATAAGAGGAGCTGAAGTATTGCCTCCGCCGTCCATAGTCCAACGACTCGCCAAGCTGCGAATAGCAAACATAGACTCCTCAGATGTACCGTTCATGACCTGCCTGTTAAACACGTCAATCTCAGACTCAGAAAGATTCTCACCGGCCCACTCGATCATCTGGTTGTAGTTTTCTTCACCGCCAACTTCGCTGTACACAGAGTTAAAGTGGCCGTCGAGGACAGCTTTCTGACCTTCGATGTACCCATCAATCATTTCTCGGGGAATGCCCCATGAAGAAATCTTCTCACGAGACTCTTCAGATACGTCACCTGTTTCTGCAAACTCTGAAGTAAAATCGCTAAAGTCTTCCATTGATAACGGCTCGACGTTTGAGGAATCTTTAGTTTCTTCTTCTTGAGAACCTTGTCGTTCTTTAGTGAACTGAGACTGTAGTTCTTCGTAAGCCTTTGCCATTTCTTCGGGCGAGCCGAATTTCTCAGGGAGCCACTCGGGTCGTTCTTCATTACCCGACTCTTGGGCTTCCGTCTCGACTTCCTGCTCACGCTGTTCGATTTCCTCAATTTTAATAAGGTCTTCTTGAGAGTAGGGCTGAGGCTCATCGCCGCCTACTTCTACTTTCTGGTAATCACTCACTGCTGTTCTCCATTTGACTGATCATTGCTTTCATTGCATCCGGAGCCATCTGTTGACCCATCTGGGCCTGCTGGGCTTGCTGCTGCATCATAGCAATCTCTTCTTCAGTACGTACAAGATTTGACGTATCAATCCCTAAAGCGGATGCTCGTCGATCCATGTACTCCCGAATATTGATGTACTGGCCTAGTACTTCCGGGCCTAATACCTGTGCAATTCCTTGGAGATATATGTCTAACCTGTTGAGGTCGTTGCCTCTTCCGAGGGCTTCAATACCAGTGACAATCGCCGGAGTGATCTTATCTCTCGGGATCTTTGGCATTCGTTTTTGTTTAGTCATTCGATCCATGATGCGGTTGACTAAGGGAAGCTGAAACTCTTGACTCAGTACGGAGTAAATACCGCCGAGCTGTCGTTCAATAGACTGCGTTACGAGTCTGACTTCCTCTGCGGTAACTCGATCCGCATTACGAATAGTTGACTCTGTGAGGAGAAACGCATATGCCAGACGATCATTGATCTGCTGCATTGCATTGAGAGCAACTGAAAAGTCGTTCGCCTTCTGAGTTTGCAATACACTGACATCTGCCGCACTCCCCTCACGAATAGCCCCGTTAGGACTATCGGCAAGCGTTCTTGCCCTAGTAGTTCCATTAGGGTTGACGAGGAACAGAACCTTACTGCTCGCAGCCGCACCCTCAACAATTGCTTTACTCAGCCCCTCTAGTGACCTGAGATCACCAAAGTACTGCTCAACGTATCCTCGACCGTAGTCCTCGCCGTCTACCCGAAGCATGCGAAGAGCGATGAAAGGTGATCGGTCCTTAGGAAAGACTTGATGAGTCTCCTCAATAATCCGACCTTTGACTTCTTGGACTACTTCAACTTTGCCGTCTGGAAGAATCTCCTGCTTCGTGTAGACATCGCAAGTGTCTTCATACTCAGCCATCGTAGACTCTACATAAGCCCGGAGTTCTGGGGGTAATACGACTGGAGCAACCGTTTCTTTCATAATGATGCATTGAGCGTTACCCATTGGGTCTCGCTTGACAATGTATCGATCAAGATGAATTACTCGCATAGAGCCTTCATCGGGCATGTATAAAAGAGCGTTGCCTGTGACGACAAGATGTCGCAGAGCCTCGAAAGTGGCTACGCGGATGTTGTTGACTTCAATTTCACGGGCGACTGCACGCTCAATGTCAGCAAGAGATGTCTCAACTTCAGTCTTAATACGGGGGTCAATTGCTTCCATTTTCTTCTTTTCAGCTTCGTCAATGACGAGTCGGAAGAAAGGAGCGTTAGGAGGCAGTAGTGATAGTAGAAGAGCTGACGCTAAGTTATTAACCCCTCTAGCCCCTACAGATTGATAAGGAGTAGGGAAATTAGAGGAGGAGCTATTGCCATCTTCAGGCAGAATCGTAGGCACTGTAAGCCTAGAAGAGTCTCTACCCCGGTCTAGGTATGAAGACCTTTGAGCCTCACATTTACCGTAAAGAGCCGCGATAGAACCCTGATTCATACATTTACTCCGGAGTTACCACTTCGGTTTAGAGGGATGGTAAATCGTTTCTTACCTGTAACGCCGCCTGCTGCTGATCGTCGTCTCTGAGATGCTGTCTTTACTTTCTTCTGAGCTTTTTCTTCAGCAGGTATAGTTGCGATCATAGGACCCGCGACTTGAGGCGGCGGTGGCTTCGGTGGGGCCGGTGCAGGTGCTGGGGGCGGCGGGGGTGCTGCTGCTTGAGGTTGACTTCCTCCACACATATTAATCTCCTGTTCTAAGAACATTTTCTTGTTGTTGCTGATAATGGTGGTTTAAAAATCTGACAACTGCCCGCTGTCCAGACACAAACCATACTTGTTTTTCTTCCCACTCTAGTTCCGCACAATGCTCAGGAAACCGGATGTTTAGCTCTTTAATTAGAGCGTCTGAGATTTGAGGAAATGGGGCTTGGTTATTAGTTTCTTCTGCATTCATTCCGTATAGTCACCCTTTTCGTTCTGAGCGTAAGCGTAAAGCAATATGCTGTAGTTAATTAGGTCCAAAATAGTGTCTTTTAGAGCCTCATCCTTGGTTTTAAAAGATCCGTTCTGGATAAAAGTAATCAAACGCGACACTTTATCAGTCATTCTAACCATGAAGCCCGTCTTAGTGTCCGTAATCCCCAGCCTTTCGACCCTCGTAAAGTTGAGGAAGGGGTCTGAAGCGTCCTTACCTCCGCTGTAATCGTGGTTCTTGACACCCATAAGGCTACAAGCCTCGCTGGTCAGCTTCTGGTGCAGTGCAAGTAAGTCTTCTCGGTTCATCTTAGTCATGGATTCCATAGTTGTACCTCCTTGGTTTTAATGTTGTATTCACCCCACCGTAAGATCCTTGCGACCCTAGCCTGAGTGAGTGCGTCGTCTTCTCCAATGCCTGCAAGTTCATACGTATCAAGTACTTGGCCCCAATCAGGGCTTTCTTTAAGTATACGCTCAGCCCTCACAGGACCAATTCCCGGACATCCAGAATACCCATCAGTTGAATCCCCTGCAAGGGACTGGAGTAGATGGTTGAAATCAGCCTGCTCTTCAGACACTTGGATAATGCCGTCCTCAGGCTTGTTAGGGTAATAGTGGAAACCGGGAATCGTCATCAAGTCTTTATCAATAGTGACAATGACCTTCTCACCCTTAATCCCTCCCAGTCCGGGGTCGCCAGCCAGCAGTCCTAAGACATCGTCAGCCTCTAAGTTATCAAACATATATGTTCGGTAGACTTCTTGAGCATATTCCTTAAGCGGTTTAAATGCCAAGGGTTTACGTTTAGGCTTTCTGTTGTGCTTATATGTGGGGAGAACAGTTTTTCTGAAGTTATTCATCCCAGATAAAGCGATCACAGACTTGTCAGCCTCAGTCACCTCTTCGATACGAGCGACCCAACCATCAAACCGCTGCCTCGCTTCTTGGAGATCACTGTGTAAAGTCCAGAAGTCGTTGTCCCATTCAATAGCTTGCTCACATGCAGAACACACTTCATATAGAGCAATGTCTCCGTCAATCAACAAAGTTCTCATCGTCTGATCCTCCTGTCTGAACGGCCATGCGGCCCATTTCGATCAGCCCCACACAAGCATGGTAAGAGCCTGAGAAAGAAATCGTCAAGTCTTCAGTCTTCTGTGTCCGTTGAGCAGCTCCAATAAAAACCATTTCATCAAAGCGGTTCTGAAGTTCTTTAATAAGGTCTTCACTAGGTACAAAGTTTAAGTCTTTCATTACACGGTCCTCTTAAGGTCTTTCAGCCTTTTAATAAGTGATCGTCGCATTGCTGAGCGAGCTGGATATCTGTAGAACAGAAGTAATAACTCAGCTTGGAGTTTCTTCTCTACTAAAAAAGGCAACACTGAGTCGCACACATGAGTAGCCGCCTTCCCGTAGACAGACCATTTGAATACTTGACGACCTGAGTTAGTCAGACGCTTCTCGGCTTTGCACTTGCCGCCAAAGACTTCGTAAAGCTTTTCTACAGTGGACTTAGAAGTAGACTCCACGCATATCGTCGGCGTTTTACTAATACGAAAGCACCCTTCACCGTCAAGTAGGCCACCCACATAAGACATATCAGTGGGTTTCTGCCCAGTTCCTCCCGACTTTATACTCTCCGTCAAGGGGGCATCTAAATCCGAGGACTTCTCCAGACTCTTGAATCGACTGTATTGAAATTTTCCCGACATCGTCAGCGATCTCCTTTCGCACCTGCAATTGGATCTCATCATGAATGTGAGCCACCTGCATTACGTCATCTAGACCCCATCCTTGGGATCTAAGTTTTCTTTGAAGAATGCAGGTTGCCTCTTTCATGGCGATAGCACCTGCCGATTGTAACAAAGTATTAAGAGCGGAGTGATCGGATCGTATTTTTAACTTACGCCCGTCAATCCCAGTAAGAAAGTCTTGAGTCTTAAGACGAAACTTAATGCCTTCTTGAATCTTCTTAAGAGCGGGCATCTTTGCAAAGAATCTGTTCTTCATCGCACGCCCCTCATTACGCCCTCCACCGATAATCGATCCAATCTTTGAATCCCCAGCTCCATAACAAAGAGCGTAGATAAATGTCTTCGCATCGTTTCTATGTGGAAGCCCGGCAGCCAACTGATTAGCTGTGTGGATGTCTCCCTCAAGAATTTCTTTAGAGTATTTACCTTCGTCGAATGGGTACGTGTAGTGAGCAAGACACCTAAGCTCAAGACCACTAGCGTCTACGCCGACAAGGACATAACCCTCAGGAACCGTGAAAAGGCTTCGACACTCGGCTCCCCACTTAGCTCCTACCCTAGGTACTTGAGCTACATTCGGGCCACTATGGGTACACCGGCTCGTCACAGCTCCACAGGGGTTCACTCGACCGTAGATCCTGCCGTCTTTCTCGACTTTGATCCAAGACTCTTTACCATCAGCAATCTGCCCGAGGCGTTTAGTCAACGTAAGGTACTCAATCATCTTCTTAGCTTCAGGGTACTCAAGTTTACTAAGGACAGCTTCATCTACCTTAGGCTTCCCCTCAGCAGTGAAGTCTTGAGGCGACCACCCGCGTTTACTAATGAGTCCTTTAGCAATTTGATCACGAGAGCCGGGGTTGAATGGGATCTCCTTGACTCTTAGCTCACCATTAAGAAGACGAGACTTGACATTAGATGGTGCGTCCTTCTTTCTCTCGTACTTCACCTTTGTCAACGGATCAACGTAGAAAGCTGGAGTCTTCATCGGTATTACCTGAGCCGGGAACATCGACTGCAATTCTTTGTGCAACGCATTCTTCTCATCAAGAAGAGTACTGTGCAAATCTCTAGCGGCGTTTACGTCGAAGGCGAATCCGTTTCGCTCTTGTTGAGAGATTGCTGCCGCGAAGTCGTGTTCCCGCACCGTGGGGTTTACTGGAGGGTTCTCCCCTTGGATCTTCTTCCAAAGAGCCTGCGTGACTCGTACATCCTGACAACAATACTCAACCATCTCAGGAGTACAGACATCCCAGTCAGTAGTCTCACCAAAGTCTCCCTTCAGTATCCCCAGTCGAACACCCCAAGACTTAAGAGATTGCTTACCGATCAAACTCTTGGGAAACTCAGGGATCTGCCAGTCGTCGTTCTGCACGTCGGCCCACAGCATCCTCGACATGACTAACGTATCTCTAACGCAGCCCTCAGGTTTCCAGTCAGGGTAAAGCCGTTGGATTGCTCGGATGTCAAAGTCTTGGATGTTGTGTCCAACGATTACGTCAGCTAACCGAAGGCGTTCTAACGCTTCTTCAATCTCTTCAGGAGTCGAGTAGGAGTCTACTTCGCCGTCTTCAGTAGCCATGCAGATACAGTGAATTGTCTTAAGACCTAAAAGAGTCTTGAAGTTATTAATGCCGTTCGTTTCAATATCAAATATTAGCGTGTCCATTGCGTCCTCCTCGGATATCTCTTAAATCTCCAGTACTGAAGTCCACGCCTAACTGCTCGGCGTACTCTCGTATGTAGGGGTCATCAATTAGCATCCGTAGAATTTTAGTAAGCAGTTCGTTCGTCAACGCTTGAACTCTCTGCCTTGAAATAGGTATACCGTCTTCAGCTTCGATCCAATCAGCGATGTCTTGCCAAGGTACTGGGACTCCTTCGTATTTGGGCGGAGACTTTCTCCCAGTATCGCACTGTAGCCTGTTTAGTCGCCCCCTTCGGACCCCCATTATGGGATCTAGCTCGGCATTCCCACGACGCTCCGCTGCACCATCGATCCCAGTACGCACAGATGATTTTTTCTGCATAATCTTTGTTCCTTACGTCCTTGTAAGAGCCTCCCAGTTGAGGCCGGTAGTTAATAGCGTCTTTCCAGTATGCTTTAGATATCTGGTACGCACCAATAGAACGTCCCGAGTCACCAACAGCGTCATCAGCATCCGGGGAGTCCCCGGTTTCTACGAACCGTATAGCGTCCAGTAGTTCTCTAAATTCCTCAGGAGTTGACTCCGGGGATGTCGATAACTTCTGGCGAGACCCACTCGGAGAGCCTTCCATTAGTGTCTTCGTACTCAAGAGTGGTGGCGATGCCGGTGTGTCCACTGTACCTATTCTTGAGGATTCTAAGTGTGAGTTTGTTACGCATGCTTTCGTCTTGCTGATCTCTTTCGCATCCAATGCAGCAATCGGAAAGCTGAGCAATGCTGTGGCTGCCCCTAAGCTGAGCGAGGCTAGTAGTACCACCTTCTTCATGTGATCTCCCATCTGGCCGACGTAGGTGTGAAACTAAAACAAGATGAACTCCGGTTTCCTCGACCAGTGATCGGAGTTTCGTCATCGTGTTGTCGATCATTCGGCGTTCATCGCCGTCTTGCAAAGCACTCACCACGATGGATAAGTGATCTAAAATTATGAATTTACATTCCAAAGCTTTCGCCATGTATCTGACTCTGTTCAACAGATTAGTTGGGTCAATTGATCCCCAGTGGTCGTACAGAACTAAGTTGCCCGCACCCACAGTCTTATCGAAAGCTGCTCTTTTCTGTTGATCAGTTACTTCATCACGCTCCCAGTAGTGCGGAGGTTTATTCATCTCAAGGCCCATGATGTGTTCAGAAGTCTTACGAACAGATTCTTCCAGAGCAATGTATCCCACCTTCTCACCTAAGCCGAGTAGGTAGTGAGCGAGTTCACGAGTAACACTTGATTTACCGATGCCAGTACCCGCAGTCAATGTGACTAACTCACCACCTCGCATACCGAACAGCTTGTCATTGAGTCCTGACCACGGATAAGGAATAGACCGCCTCGTGTCTTTCTCGATGATCATGTCCCACACTTCTTCTCCGGGGATGACACCATCAGGACGGAAACCCTTAGCTCCGTAGACTGAATCTATAAGCTCTTTGACTTGGCCTCCAACTAGGCACTCGTTAGCGTCCTTGCCGGGCAAGCTGGTGACAATCTTAGCCTTACCGGGACTTAACATCTGGGCCGCCTCGACAGCCGCTGAACGTCCCTGAGTATCTTGATCAAAGCAAAGGATGACTGACTCGAAAGACTCCAGCCAATCTAAATGTTTAGCCACAATCTTCGATGCAGACTTCGCACCGTTAGGTATAGAAACAACAGGCCACTTAAGATTGAAACACTGACTCAAGCTGAGAGCATCAAGCTCTCCCTCGACCACAGTCACCATCTTTCCCTCGTCTCTCCATAAATGAGAACCGTAGAGTCCGACCTTAGAGGTATCGCCTAGCCACCTAAAAGTCTTGTCGTGGAACCGTAGCTTCTGAGCCACGATGGTCCCAGTGTCGTCGCAGTAGTTAGCTACCTGAACATCTCTGCCGTCGTAAGTACCTACTCCATACTTCCACTTCTTGCATGTCTCAACGTCGATGCCTCTCTTTGCGAGATGACTTATTTCATACTCAATTAATCCAGTCACTTTGCGAGCCTCCTTAATGCTGCTAGTGCCATCACCGTGTTCGTAATATTCACACCCGAAACAATAGGCGTGTCCGTCTGTATACCTAGCCAGATTGTCCCTTGAGGAACAGTTTGGACAAGGCTCGTGCCTTAGGAATTCCGTCAACTTGCATAACCTCCACCTCAATTCCTGTTCGTTCACCAAACTCTTTTGACATAGAGGCCCAGACGATTTGATCGTCGTCCCACCAGACAAACCCATTTAGCACGTCGAGCGTCTTGAAGTAATTATCTACATCACCCCGAGGAGAGATGCGTTTAGTTTTCTTGGGAGGTGCAACCACGAACTTAGAGGACACCACCAAGGGACCACTTAAAGGAAACTCAATTGGAAAAGCTGATGTGGTAAACAAAACATCTGCTTGTTTTCTGAAGGCCGTATAGTTCTTCCCATAGTAGACCCGCCCGGACCTCGCAAACCTTGGTCTGGAGGCCGGGACAGGATCTAGGGGAAGGAAAAGGGACCAACAGTTTCCCTCAAGAGACGACTCAATACTCCGATCAGAAATCAAATCCGGAGTCGTGAGTTTCTTCCGGGGACTCCCCGGTTTGTTGCTTCGTTTTGCCATCCGTGACGAACCCTTCTTCTTCAGAGAACGCCCACGAATCAAAGCCGTCACCCTTGCTGTACTCAACCAGCTTGATGACCTGAACAGCCTTGAGGCGAAGGGTTACTCCAGTACCTGCCATCGCGGTGGAGTAAGGAACAATCTCACAGCCCACCTTAATTTGAGAACCTCCGCCAATCTGCTCAGCCATTGGTACACCCTTGGCATCAAACAGTGCAGGACGTTGTTCCCAACGATCAGGACCGTTCTGACCAACAGCTTTCAACTTAAATTTAATCTCAACTTCACCCGTTGGATGGCCGTTGTCATCTTCAACATCTTTGACAGGCATCGCTGACATCTTCTTACTCTTGGCACGGCCAGAAGAAACAAACTCACTGACTACTGTCTCCATTTTCGAGATCAGAGTTTCTGCATGTTCCTTCGTGAGCCTAAGAGCTACGTGGTAGATGCCGTCCTTATCAAACTTAGTGTCTGGTGAGTTAAGGTGAGGCCATTGAGCTGTACCAACCTCAGTAGTAAATCGTTCGTTACGCTTTTTCATGTAAGTCTCCTAATTAAAATAGTATTTGGATTTCAGGACATCTGAAACCTCAAGAGTACCCATGTCTGGGACACTAGGTAATGATACACCAATAGGTAGTAACATTTCAAGTTGACGGGCGAGTATCTCTAACTGATTCAACTGAAAGAGATCGACCGTAGCTTGTCGGACACTGTGGTGCATGGTGTCCACGTCTGATGCAAGAACATTTATCGAGTCGTGAATAGTCATGACTGATTTAGTTCCTGATGCACTTGCTAGATTTAATGTATGGCCTAACAGGCCGCCAATGCCATCAAGTGAATGAATAAAGTTAGGACAGATCGCGTTGACTGTCTTTCGTCTGTTTGTCTCGCCATTCGGAATCCGAAGACGGTGCTGTCTCAATGTACCCCCGACCAAAGTCTTAATTGTGTACTTGTTAGTGTTCTCATAGTGCATTTTCACAGGAAAACCTAGGGGTGTACTCCACCGAGGGATAATGTCGTTCTCTACGAACAGTGCCGCACACTCACGAAGCCAATCCATGCCCACCCTCGCTGACTGAACGACCTCACCTATGGCTTCCCATATTTTTTCTGCAAGGTAGTTGCAGGGGCTGTATGTCTCGTCACCAAACGGATTTTCTCGGCCCTTCTTCAGCTCCTCATAAAACCACTCAGTTGTATACGTCCTGCATGAAAAGAAAACAGAGCCGTAGCAGAGAGTCATCGTCTGACGCTTTGTAGTCTTCCTTGTGATGCCGAAGTCGAGCCACTTCTTGCCGTAAGGGTGACTGTCTTCATACAAAAGTCTCCTAACAATATCGGCTACTTGTTTATAAACATCCTGTGGGTGAACACTGGGTACGACATTCGTCGCTAAGCCTGCAACTGGATCTCTCAACAACATCGAGTAAATCTGCAAGCCTTGATTAGTCGCATCCATACTTACTGGCATCGAAGTGCGGAAAGATGAGCCTTGTGAATGCAGTCGGTGAACCTCCATGCATGCTCTTACAAACGCCCACGGTTCATCCGCGTCTGTCCAAGTCATATCAGAAAGCGGGGACTCCCCGGTTCTCTTTAGTAACTCAATGTTGTCCTCGGCCCACTTAATTCTTTCTGAGTAAGGCTCTTTGTCTAAACCCCAGCGAGATGCAGCGTGGCTGTATAACCAAGTAACGGCTGAGTCTCCGACAGCCGCCGTCTCATCGAAGTTCAATAAACTCTTTGCCCAGTCCGGCCCTTGAGGCTGCAAGAAATAAGGGACAGGGTAAATACGCATTCTGAAATCAGCGGACACTGGATAATACAACGTGTCATTCGCAAACTTACTCGACAGGTTCAAGACCTTCATCACCTGTATACGCTTAGACTTCTGGCTCTCGTTCTCAAAGTGTGTCCTAGCTGCTGATTTACGCCAAGCCCTACGAGCCTCTGGATCTGTCTTGATATTCTGAGGCTTCGGCGGCATCGGAAGATCATCTAGCGACGGCAGCCCTCCAATGGGAAGACCCTTGTCCCAGCAGTGCCTCAACAGCTCCACCATCTGACCGTCGATCCTGTAGCCCGTGTTCTGCACTGTATTGACAGCGGAATAAACCTCAGGCATCTCTGTACCAGCTAAGTCCTCTAGATATGGGATGTCAAACGTCTTAACCAGCGGTCTCCTCTTGAATGAGAGAGATTTATAGCCTCCAATGTACGGGTTGTTCCAATCAATTGGTTTCTCAATCATCGGCAGCCACACTGGAGACAACGCCTCGTTGTACTCATGCGACTTCTTGATCCAAGACATCAGCTCATCAGTCGGACGTATCGAGGTATACGCTTTACCCCTCGCATCTTTCCGGGTCTTAATATCTATGACCCCCGTAGACTGCCGCATCAACTCAATACACGTAAGGCCAACAGATGCTGCGACCTTGCGATCCCACGAGGGCACTACCAGATCATGAAACTTGATTGTCTTATTAATAAACTTAGACTTAGTCTTCTGAGATTTGAAACGATCAAGGACTCTGTTGATCTGCTGCCAGAGAGCAGGCTCTTCCTCTTTGATCTTACGAAACTTAATCTCATCCTCTAACAGGCGACCAATGAACACCGAGGCACTGACGATCTTCCTCTCGATACTGATGCAGTCGAGGATACAACGAGCAGTCAACCCAGCGATAACCTTTGGAGGCAACTGCTTTAAATACTGGTAAGCTTTGTGTCGTCTACCGGGAACAACCGCTGCTGTCTGAATCCACGCCTCGACCGCCTCAGTCATTTTATTAATTGATTCGCCTAGTAGGTATTGACCTACCGATGTCGTTGACTCAAGAGATGTCTCTTTAGCCCTCTTCAGTTTATGGTGGTATCTCTCAACACCTAAGTCCACCATCTCTTCTTCAAGCTTCGATTGGTTATTGTTCTTTTCAGCCACGGTACTTGTCACACTCCATTGTGTTTTTGGTGTTGACGATTGAGTCCTCCATCATCCATGTGAAGGACTTTTAAAACTAACTCTCCTCTAATAGCAGAACCGCATCGGTCATATTGTTGGGGGCTAAGTGAGCATACCTCATGGTTGTCTGGATCGACCGATGCCCCGCAAGAGTCTTTACAGTAACCAATGGTACACCTTTCTGGATCAACCGAGAGATAAAAGTGTGCCTACAGGTATGAAACAATGCAGACTCAACGCTACTCAGCAATCCCTTGCGTCTGAGCTTCGCTAATGTGTGATCGATCACGCTACTCGTAAACGGAAAGGGCCATTCAAGATTGTCGGAAAGCCTTCGGTACAGTATGTCCGCCACACGTTTAGTCATCGGAATGCTTCTCGGCAAAGATGTCTTGATCATGTCAGGATCAGAAAGGTTAATTTGATTCGCGGTAAAATTCACATCAAACCACTCCACACTCAAGGCTTCTCCTCGACGCATCCCCGTGTCAATCAGGACTGCAAAGAAGTCTTGTAGATCAGGCTCGGAAGCTAGGTCTTCAAGTATTTTCAACTCGTCTTCCTTGGAGTAAAACTTCATACGTCCGTTCGGCTCCCTCTGCTTGGCTACGGTCGGCTTGATCTTGATAAGACCATGACGGTGAGCGTAGTTAAACACCTTGCCAGCTATAGCAATCTTCCGGTTAATCGTTGCAGGCCCATTGCCCTCACTCCGTAAACCTAAGACGTAAGCCTCAAGGTCGTAAGATGTAATGTCGGACACATCTCGGTCATCCCCGAAATGATCAATGACTTTAAGCATTCTATTGAATGTATGATCCGCAGATTTCTGACGAGACCACTCTAATTTCCAGATGTGATTCGCCATACCTCCGAAGGTAGTAGGGATTCCCTCTTTTTTCTTGACTGGCTCACGGCCCTCAATGAGATCTGCTTTGGCAGTCAGCTCGAACATCTGTGCTTTGTATAGATCTTTGAAATCCCTACGAATCCGTTTGCCCTCGTGCATAACAGACACTTGCCAAGAGTTTTTTCGTTTAGTAATACTCATTTGTTCTCCTTACTGTCGAAGCTTCGCAGTGTCTTTCTAAGAGTGAAGCTCTCGAACTTATTAGCTCTCTTCAAGAGCCGATCTCTGCACAGCTTTCGTTTGTACTTGATGTCCTCTACATGGTTTTCCCAGAAGTGAGAACCCGGATGCATCTTCGCTTTATTCTCAGCACGGTAAAGCTGCTCGATGAATTGACCGTAGTTAATACAGTCACACACTAAATCGTCTATGTCTGACATGAAAACATCCTTTGTAAAAAGGACCGCCGCCTAGCGTAAAGCACCCCATTGGCTCCACTAGGCGGGGTCCATACAATCAGAAATCAGCGGCGGAGTTAGTGACTAGATCCGGGGACTCCCCGGATAACTCAGGACCAAAGCGTTCATTAAGAATAGTGTCTAACTTATGGAACCGCAGTGACTGAGTCAATACGTTACGTCCACGGTCATGACTCGTGAATGCGTTGTTCAATGACCACACACTGCGATCCTTAAACACTGCGTGTTCGGGAGTCTCCCAGTGTTCGAGTACTTTCATAGTACCGGCAGCTCCGATGATGTCTTTCTTTGCTGCCTGCATGATGATGTACCGAGCGTCGTCGTCAGTGCATTCGATACGCTGCATGCGTTCAATGCGATCAGCTCGATCATCTAACTGGGTGAACAGTTGCCCGATACTGTGGTCTACTAAATCATAGATGTGTTGGAACAGGCCGTCACGGTGACGATCTATGCCGGACGTATGCTTACGCCTGAATCCGGAAGACGCATAAAGAAACTGCCCGTTTGCACACTCTACTATACGCTCACCGCCACCAAGAGTAGCCGCCAACGACATATCGTAAGAGTTCATTGCACCTGCTTCCCACCACAGTCCTTTAACAAAGGGAAGCCGAGCGTGAGCGATGCCATAGAGGCTGAGGAATCGACCCCACTCAGGAAGATCCCTGATTAAATCAGCGTTCTTCTTACGAGAGTTAGCTCGGTAATGCGTAGGCTCTGAAATCTCAAAGCCGTGGCGTTCAAACGCCTGCTCTACCATCTGAGTGAACGCAGCGTGAGGCAGTGGTCTCCATGTGTCAGGCCCGAGAGCAGGCACTGGAATCTTTTCAATTGTCTTAATATCGACACGCTCACCCCAGCCTTTAGTCGAGTGCGGGGTCGGAACGCGAGGTTTTTGTAATGAAACCATTATGAGTCTCCATAAATTAGGGTTAGAAAAGTATGCGTGATTGCCCTACGAGGTATGCGCATCCCACCTCTGGAGAAATTACTCAGAGATTAGGAAGTCAGAGTGAAACATGATGATGACATGTACAACGTCACCCTTGATTTTACGCTGGACAACTTTAAGGTTGTTGCCAAACCTCTTGGATACGGATTTCGCACCGCTCTTAAAACCGGCGACCCTGCTACGCCCAGAGAGTTCGGTGACGCTAGAGTGACCCGGCCCCATCTTGACGAGACCCATTGCGGCCTCCTTACCCTTAGCGTATGGCCCTTGTGTATGTGACGGATGGCCTAGAATATGCTGGGGAATCCCCTTGTGAATTACTGTTTTAGGTGTTGTATATTTGTCAGTCATTTGAGTCTCCAAAGAGATCGTCTAAAGTTTTTAGATCTTTGATCTCAGGTAATTTAATGATGAGCTTGAGGTACGTCAACTCGTCTTCACTGAGCATCAGCTCAGCATCCTCACGCTCCAGTGTGCGTTTAGCAAATTTCTTTGCACGATTGAGATTGTTAGCTTCGATATGTGCATCGACGATGTCTAACAAATTAGTCCATTGTATTCGCAATATGCATCGATTCCTTTCTGTTTGTATCCGGGGAGTCCCCGGAAATGGTGAGTGGTGTAAACAATTCTTGTGAGTCAGCAAAGAAGGGGCCAGCATTCTTGACAGAACCCTTGGTACGCAAGCCTGCAATAACACCGGGAGCCTCAAGCCATCGACAGTCGTCCTCGTCCGCATCGACAACAGGGAACCCACGCCACTCGGTAGGCAGTGGATTGTCCCAGCAATCCTTGAAGACGACGGCGACATTGCGAGTAGTCGTTAGCCACTCGACGCACTGCTCCCAGTTGTACCCTGTATATGACAAGGTCAGATGGTAGTTCTTGGGAAGATCCCAGCGACGATGCATCTTGGTGTAGTCGTAGAACTGGATGTCTGAAAACTCCCTGAATATCTCAGGATGCTTCTTCTCCCAGACAATGTCTGAGTATGTATTGAGACGGACAACAGGCTTCTTGCCTAGACGATCACAGTACTTGCGATGGTTGTTAAGCTCACGGAATAACAGAGCCATGAACGTCTCGTTGTCCTCGAAGAATAACTTAGTCTTACGGATCTTTGCCTGCTTCGCTGGATTGAAACGATTGTGTCCAGACTTGACACCGATGCAGGCTTTGGTGCAGTCAGGGGTACGCATTGGACACGTCTCGTATCCGCTGAGATTTGCGGGAGCTAAGGACAGGCCGCGTAAAACGTATGGCTCGCCCCGTGATGATTGCTTAGATAACTTATTGTTAGTACCAAGTAATTTCTCAGGCATGATGTTCTCCAATGTAGGTAGGAACCGGGGAGTCCCCGGATTGAAGGGAAGAGGTAGGTCTCTTGGCCCATGTATATTAGAGCAGATATGCTCACGGTTTACAAGTTTTTGGGGCTGTTATAAACTACTTTTTCCGTTTCTTAAAAGACCATTTAGGATTGCGTTTAGATTTAGAACGGTTTTTACCGCCATGCTTATTTAAAGACACTGCTTTAAACTCATCACGAGTCATCTTTGACATCTTATGTATTGAAGCCACTGGATACTCCTATTTAGGGGCTGAGAAGTGAATGATTTCCTTGACCGCCCGCACGATCTTGTTGATGAACGTGAGACTCTCCTCTGCATACTCCATCGTGAGCTGTAGAGTCTCCAGTTTGCGAGATAACTCATTGATACGATCCTTGAGAGGGTCTGTAGCCTTCTCGATCTCAAGTTCAATGGTCTTGTTTATAGTTGTTTCGAGTTCAAAACATTTGTTGTCAACGTAACCTAGGTCTTGTATGCCACAAGAAACAACATCCTCCACTTCTTCTTTGATCTTGTCCTCCATGTCGCTTTCAAAGGTCTCAAGAGCTTCACGGATAATAGGTTCAATTTCACATTGATCGATGTCTACTGTAATTAAAGGCATTTGAGTTCTCCATGAATCCGGGGAGTCCCCGGATCAGTTAAGGTTTTCTGGATAAAATTTAAGTGTTGATTGGCCCTCAATGTGATCACGGCGATCACGTAAGAATTGAACGGGCTTCTCTGGAAGTACGTCGTCAAGCTTTCGGACATCGGCAGCGAGCCGAGCAATAGCCACGTCAAGCTTATGGTCACCTGTGGATTCGACTACCTCCG
>CEQR01006262.1_pt1 | contig 29280 bp, 14 predicted proteins | sample 530901 | NCBI WGS metagenome assembly CEQR01 (sample SAMEA2621085, study PRJEB7988) | marine metagenome | isolation source: saline water (ENVO:00002010), including | reverse complement strand
TGCTTCCCCATTGTATGATAGATACAGTTTCGATGTAGCGTCTTCTTCGTAATGGAATGCTAAGTCATTACCTACCACTAACCTCATTCCATCGGTTTGCATTAAGATGTAGGTATTGCTATCTCCATTGTGGTAAATGTAATCATCAACACCAATGCTACCTGCTACATCTAACTTATAATCAGGACTCGTAGTGCCTATCCCGATTTGACCACCTCCATCTATATAGAAACGGTCGCTGTTGTCCAAGGTAATCTTGTACGTATCATCACCTAGGGTGATTTGATTGTAGGTAGTATCATCGAAATCCCTGCGCAACACAAGGTTTGCATTATCGCCTGAAGAGATGGTGCCGTCACCGACAATCAAGTTCTTCTTTACCCTGAAATCACTTTGCGTACCCATAAATTACCACCATGACTTCACTGTCCACCATAGTATCAATACTCCTCCAAGAGAGTGGCGAATACCTTAATCTTGTATGTATCAGTAGCCGCGGGGGTAAAATTGACATCGACTACCGTGTCACCGCTCCCCGCAGAGTCAGCGACATCAAAGGTACCGAGAGCGGCTGCCCCAGTGAACACAGACGCGTACTCAACAGCGAATACTTTGGCATCAGCGTCACCTTCAGGTCCTTCAGCACCCTCGTAAGTGACTAGCATCTCCACAGCATGGGCCTCCGTCTCGGTCTCATCATTGGTTACTTGTATCAGTAACTTCGCAGTCCTGACAGCGGCACCATCGTAAGTATAGATGGTAGTGACGCTACCACTGTTCGTTATGGTAGTCTGCCTAGTATCCATTCGTGCAGCCCATGTTTGCCCGCCAGTCCCATTGGCGATGTAAGGCTCCACTAGCGTCTTATTCGATAGAGTCTGCACCTCTGTGGTACCCACCACGGTGCCGGGTAGGGTCTTTCCTAGGACTTGGTTGTTGGTAAGGACATCAGTACCTGCAATCTTGTAGGACTCGCTGGTTGTAGCCAAATCTATGTCTACGTTTGATTGAAGTGCTGTCCTACCGTGTACGTACTTCCAGTGGATGTTATCGGTGCTTCCGTTCGTACACTCAATTTCCATCCCGCTACCATCTGCGTTTGTCAGAGTGTCGTTGCCCTTCGAGACGGTAATCAGGTCGTCTTCCACTGTTATTTGAGTGGTAGATATGGTGGTGGTCCCGCCATTGACCACTAGGTCTCCTGCTATGGTAGTAACGGAGTTCGCACCTGAACCAATGGTGATGTCTATCTCGTCCTCGGCATCGCCATCTGTCAGGACTATCCCCGACTGCATCTCCCCATCATGGGATGCGACTTGCAAGGACAACTTGCCACCTTCAGCCCCATCTGACGCATCCACTATTTCTGCATCGATTCGTGCGTACTCGATAGCCTCTGGTGTGCCTGCATCATTGTAACTGTAGAACATGATAGCACCGATGTCATCACCATCCTGCCCAGCAGTACCGTTGTTGTTCCTGTTCTTCAAGAACTTCAGAGAAGAACTGCTAGCGTTGTTGTTACCGTCATTGATAGTCAGGATATTACCAGTGAAAAACAAGTTAGCCTCTGCATCCAACTCGGTGGGAGTGTTGCCCACTGTCACTAACTCATTCTCAGTGGCATTGTTCAGTGATGTTATTGTACCACTGCTTTGCGCTACCCAAGACATTACACCACCAGTGGTTGATGACAAAATGTACCCAGAAGAAGCGGGAGCGGCTGCAGGCAACTGGTAGGTAACACTAGCAGATGCTGAGGCGTGACCCCTTAATTTGGTGACTTGACTGTTACTGGTGAAACCTAGAGTGGCCTCCGCCTTCTGGAGAGTGAGGTTACCAGCACTCTCGAGTTTCAAGAGAGCGTTTGCTTCCTCCAAGGGATTGTTGGCACTATTCACCACGCTGTCGAAGGGGCTAGCATAGTACCCGACAGTGAGATGATTGGAACTGGCTGAACCACCACGGTTCCCTACCCTACCTATGGCAAAGGAATTACCACTACTACTGCGACCCTGTGTGAATACTACACCTTGCCCTACATGGATGTTCTCTGCTTGGTCGAGAAGTAATGCATTACCCATCCCGTTGTAAGTCGTACCTGCAACATCATCGTTGCCTATGTCAGTATGAAGGCGAGCCTCGACGTAATTGTACGCGCTGGCAGCATCTGACCCGCTCAACGCAGGGCCATTGACTTGAAGTCGGGTGTTTGTCTCTATAGCAGAGCCACCAACCCGCCCCGTGCCGCTAATAAGACCAGTACTAGAGGCACTGATGGTGGTGAACGAGCCTGCAGCAGGTGTGTTCCCACCCACTATGCCGTCTATCGGCCCTGCGAAAGCGGTGGATGTTATTGATGTAGCACCAGAGACTGTGCCTAGATTGGCTATAGTGGTGCCTGAGAAGGTGCTGTTCTTACCAAAGACAATCTGCTCGCTGCCATTAGTCGTTGTGAACTTCATGTAGGAGTTAGTATCCTCGAGAATATTCAGCGCATCTGCTAGGTTGTCCTTCAGTTTTATCGTACCTTTGGTTGTATTGACGTTGCTGAAGTCCAGAGACAGACCTACAGCAGAGTCGTCCACTCCTATTCTATCTACGGAGAGTATGCCGACATTGGTGATGTTGTTATCACCCATGCTCAGGTTGCCAGCGAGGGCTGTGATGGTAGTGGTACCAATGGTACCACCTGATACCTTATCGCCACTGATTTGGTCGTTGGCTAGGGTAAGGGTACCAGCAGAGACATCGAGATTTCCTATCGTCACCGTGCCATCAGCAGCGATGCTCATTCTGGACGCTGGTGTCCCTGCGCCAGAGCCGCTAGTTCCTGCGGGCGCTGTCTTGAAGTCGAGTATGCCCCCAGCACCTGTGCCATTGCCTGCACCGGCGCTTATCGTGAGACTCTTCCCGTCAGCATCTGTGCCAACTACGGTGTCCACGGAGATAGTAGCATTCACAGAACCATTCAGGTGAATGTCACTACCACCGACAATCAGCCCTTCTGCTACTTTGAAATCGCTCAATGTACCCATCTAATCACCTCATATCGCTATGGCTCTCCAGTAAGCCTTGATATGTACCTTGTCCCCATTGGAATCTGACGTCGCTGTCAATTCTAAACGTGCCTTGTTGGTGTTCACTTTGCAAGCGTAGTTCGCCTGTGCTGTCCCTGTGTTGCCAGTGGTTGAGTCTGACTGAGTGACACTGTACACGCTGAGAGGTATCTCTGTCGCATTGACTGGGACGCTCTTCGCTGTCAAAGCAACTCCAGTGGCAGTAGTGGTCGCTGCGTTGCTTATTGTGAGTGCCCCACTACCCACATTCGTGATGGTCGTATTGTTGGGAATCCCGGTACCTGTGATTGACATGCCTTGGGTCAAGTCATCCATGGGGGTGACAGTAGCCAAGGCGTTACTGCTTTGTGTATTGCCAGTGAAAGTAGCCACCGTGAAAGGAGTCGTTATTAATATCTTAGCAACCTCGTACTTCTTGTCAGTCACATTGGCTATCTCCACGGTGACTTCAGCAGCACGGAACTTCAAGAGGTCATAGAGGTCTAGGGTAGTAGCAGAGGATGTGCTGAATGAGGAAGCGGTAGTAGAATTGTATTCGTAAGCCACCGACTTCATCTGCATCGTGGTCTCCGGTGTGGATTGTTGCACACCTAAACGGTCGGTGTCAGAATCCACGAAGAGCATGTGAGTCTGGTTATCCGACTCAGCCCTGAAATCCACACTAGCGTCAGAATCATCATTGATGACTATCTCTGTGTCCTTGATGGTCAACTGGTCATCATTGGATGAGGTCTGGTCGTCAATCCCAGCAAGGGCTGCAAGTGGAGTGTAGAACTCCAGACCATTTGCACCAGAATTAACTCTAACCCCCTTACCTGCCTGCCCACTGAAAGAACTGGGGTCCACGTCATCTAAGGCTAAGAAACTCGTCACTCCACCTGTAGAATAGGGTAAAGCGAGCCAAGCACTGCCATCATACACGAACTTTCTTCTCGTCCCAGACGGGCTTGTGCCTATCACAGAGTTATTCAGACCAGTGGGGTCGAATATGACCTTCCCGTCACCAGTGTTCGTCACGAACACCTCAATGGTGTGACCCTCTGGGAAGAGGTAGTTACTACCACTCTTCTCAGGTGAGAGGGTTACTTCCTGACCAGCATTGACATTAAATATGAATGACTGGTCTCCGTATGAAGTGATGGTGTATGAAGCATCATTCAAAGCACTGCTAGGTGCAGACACCCCCTTGCTGAACAGCCTTTTGCTGACTAGGTTCAACTCGCTATTCTCCTGACCAGCGAAGAACAACTCATCCTTCATGGTCCTACCACCTCTGTCTTCACCATCGCCCGGACCGAAGCCGAGACTGGAACCGCTCTTGCTAGTGGACATCCATAGAACACCTGCATCAATGAGAGTTGAACTGCTATTGGCATTGGTCCCCACGTCACCACTCTCGGGTGCAGCAAACAAGGCCCTGAGTTCGGCTGCTGTCTGGACCCCTGTATTGCCAACACGCACTGCTTGACTGCTCGTGCTACCACTGTCTGCTCCCAGAGCACCGCTAGTGATAGGGAACATGTAGAGCGGGTTGCTCCTCAGATACGTCCTCTTGTCGTTAATCTCTATGACATTGACCTTGTGAGAGCCACCACCGCTGTTGTATTCACAGCGTACGGTGGCTAGCACAACGACATTCTGGTTCTTCCTAGTGGTTCCAGTGTCATAATTACTGAGGTACTGGCTGGGCAGTGAAGGGTAGAGCCCTGTGCTAGTCTTGACGGGGGTACCTCCATCAGCATAGACCCTGCCAGAGCCACCCTGTGATGCCACGTAGACCACGTACATGGACTGCTCACCTGACGCTGCCAAGGCCGTGCCGGAACCATGGGTTCCAATAGTGACAGTGGAAGTCCCACCCGGCCCTCCTCCAAATTCATAGAGTTGTCCTTCCAGAGTGACATAACCACCTGTGATAGTGAGGGTATTCGCGGAGGCTTTGGCAACGTAGCCGGGATTGTTAGCGACATCATTCCTAGAAGCCGCTGCCATGACCGTGTCTTGCATGCGGAGTATGCCGTTTCCTTTCAGTCCCTGAAGCATGTTAGTCAGTGTGGGTGAGGAGAGAGAGTCCCCGTCTCTCAACCCGTCATTGCCTAGGGTGTGACCAGCAGCAGTATGTCCACTCAATGCGTCTACCATGTTATCTATTCCTTGTTACCCTAGTCAGCCCTATCTGTCTACGCATACTGGGCCTTCGTACCCCTATCTTAGCGTGCCGACTGTACTGCTTCTGCTTCTTCCTTTTGAGGTTCTTGTTGGCCAGCCTCTTGACACGAGCAGCCGCTAATCTAGCGGGGCGTTGTGATATGTAGGAACGCCTCGCCATCATTCGACCTCCAAGATGAATGCGAACTCTACTTCATTATTAGTGCCTTTCTTGAATGCAGGTATGGCTGTCCTGAAAACAGGTATGAACTCACCAGTGGTGGAGTCCTTGTACTGGAGGTACACTTCTTGCACATCAGCAGCGAAAGTGTAGGAGGAGTCGAAGGAGCCCTCTACCAGTATGCTGTTATCATCTATGATGCGCACCGTAGGAGTGATGGTGGCTAGTGAACGAGCCCCTCCGTCTTCCGCTGTGGCAATGGTGCCATCGCTCCCTATGTGTAGTTCATTGACGAGAGTGGCTAGATGTTCTACCATCCTACGCTTGATTGAATTCAACAAAGGCATTACAACTTCACCTTCTTCGCACTGCTCTTGACAGTTCCAATCTCATGAGACCTTCCTCGCAAAAGTCGAACTGTGAGATTGTTGGCTGGTATAGTGGCACTTGATGGTGCGAGGACGCTCACTCCTGTGAAGGTTGTGTTAGTTTTCCCGGTATATGTGGCGTGTATGCCATCATTGATGACTAAATCACCCGTAGTGGGGAAGCCTGTGGTGGATGAGACGGTCAACGTCGTACTGCTGAAGGAGCCGCCAGTCAGACGAGGAGTCAAACCCGTCCCAATAGCACCACGACTTGAGGCGTTACCTGTATCGAAGCCACGATGCCCTATTAGGAAGCCAGAGTGACTGTCGACACCATCATTGGCTAGAGTGATATCTGACGTGTCGCTGAAGGAACGTACCTTGCTACCCATCACCGCTCTAGTCTTCACGAGGGCTTTCACTCGCATGCTGGAAAGACCGATGGCGCTGTATTCCTTGAGTGTGACTGAGTTGTCCAGCCTAGGCGCTGAGTCATCAGCAGCGTCTTCAAGAGAGACATCGATGTTGGCTTGTAAGTCTTCGACACCGACGTCATAACTTATTAAGGTGAAAGAACTAGTGCCTTCAGGGTATGAGTGAGTTGCTTCTAATATCGCAGTGCGTGTAGAAGAAGGCATGTTGATGTGATGGTAGTCCACCACATCTCCCGGTTGTATGTCCCATGCCTTCAGATGGCCGTCACTCTTCAGGCTGGACTGGGCTTTCCTGTTCAATCTGAGCATCTGATTGGCGCTACGACGGGCTGCTGCGCGTGTGTTGGCTGTCGGGTCAAGATGTGACATGGCTTTGATGACATTGTCCTTCTTCTGCATCTCTACGTCATCGACTTGGGCGATGTTGTTGTTGTTCAGAGCATTGCTAGGGCCTTGCACTGTGACCTTGTTGGCAATGTCGACTATCGGGTCTACCGTCACATTGCTAGCCACTAACGCCTCTATCGAGCGGTCGCTTTGAGAGAAGGCAGACGGTGCGTAGGTGAAGTTGCCGTACCTATCAGAGAATAGCATGTAATGGTCGTATCGAGCGAGGAAACGAAGAGCGGTGGGTATGGTGACCCTGCGGAAGTCCTTTGAGACGAAAGAGGTAGAGTGGCGCAAGAGAGAGGAACCGGGATGCTGGCTATCCACTCCGCTTCTGGAGCCTGAGTATGGTAAGGACAATGAGACTGAGTTCAACGAGTACTTCTTATCATCGAATAGCCTCATGGCTAAGTCAGTAGTCCTCAAACCGACGTTCACTATCTGCCCGGCCTGCAGTGGCAAGTCCGAGTCTCTCAACCCTAACTGAGTGAGTGACCTGCCAGCAGTGTCCTTGAGTCCTACCTCTGTGGATTTCTCACGAGTTGTGATGGTATCGGGGAGTATCTTGTCTTCCCCTGAGAATAGCATTAAGGGCGCTACACTATTGGTAGTCAACTTACCATCGTTGTAGAACACAGGGATATTGTCATTGACACCCGGCGCTTGCAAGTGAGTGAGGTGCAATACACCGACCTCCTCGCTGTAATCGTACCCCTTACCAAGGGTGACTTGGAAGTCGGATGTGGTAGGCCTGCTGAGACCTAGGCTTTTCCCCGTGGTTACGTCAGTCACCACCTTGTAGGCAGCATGGTGAACCGCATTGTCTACGAACTTGGGACTGGAGATACGACTACCTACACTACCGTGAATGGCATCTTGCTTAGACCCTGCATGAGCCGTAGTAGCGAAAGTTGGGAAGGAAGGCATCAGTCATTCGTCCTGTTATCTGTATGTGAACTCTCCCCAGAGTGGTCGCTTTTGTTCAAATCATCGCCGGGATAGAGGGATTGAGTGTAACGTGGTTGTACTGTGTAATCACCTGAGCGAGATGCGTCTCCTCTGAGGTGCTGCAAAGTGTTGTCTGACACCGTGATACGTGCTACTGACTGCCTCAAGGAGGGAGTGAAGCCTGACGCTTCGTAGCCGGGTATGATTGGGCCAACGCTATAAGGAACTTGGTAGGTCTTCTGCGCTGTTGTTAGTTCTCCGTCACTATCAGTCTTATCATCAGCCCAAAGATTGTAGACAGGTGGGTACGGTGGGTTGGTCGGGCTTACCACTGTGCTTCTGACGTGTATGGAGGTACCAAGGGTAGAGCGACTTGAGGGTGCGTCATAGAGGAAGACACCATAACGCCCACCTGCTGTGCTACTGAGGGCATTGGTCTTCTCTCTGAATATCTCCAGATGGCGATGGTCCAATACTCTGACGGGCCTGACTAGGAGTTTCACAGACATGTCACTGGTGTTGGTGTTCTTGGAGTGTGCTTCGTGCGCTGTAGTCTCGTAAGGATTGGAGGAGAGGTACTCAGCGTGCCTGCCAGATGCGAGTCCCCACCCCATGTCAGATACAGGCTCTACGTAATTGCTGATGTCGAGTATCAAATTGCCACCCAGAGGCCATATGCCGTGGGTGTAGTTCAATCTCATGGCCTGCACATTCGTCGGCTCCCCCGAGTCTGATGTGAAATTCAAGACAGATAGGTCGTAGTCAGAGAAGGCCCTGTTCTTGGTCCTGACACCACCTGCTACGAGGTACCTACGTCCCGCTATCCTATCTGTGTGCAGGCTATGGCCCTCTGTAGATACGATGACGTAGTCCTCTGGAGGCTTTCTTTGCACCTCGCTTAGGGTGATACTATCCAAACCGATGCGTGGGGTGAGTCTGGATATGGGTTCCTGCAGGTCTTCACCAGCAGGCAGCAGGCTCTCAGTCTCCTTCTCTACATTCGAGCCGGGCATGGCTTGAGGCTTGAGGAGCCCATCATCAGCATGGAGGTCTAGGACTCTTGATATGCCTTGGAACACCTCTCCTCCTTGGAAATCATCGTTGCGTGGTCTGATGTAACCTGAACCGACACTGGGTTCTGCGCTATGTGTCGACAGCATCAAACCAGAAGCATCCATGACAGTGTCTATGTCTTGCAGCATGTCCTCATTGAAGACTGTAGGCCATCGGACACCACGACCGTCCCCTCTGTCTCCCACTCTCTTGGTCGTACCGGGGTCATAGAAGTCCAACTCCGTACGTGAGTGGCCATGCTGTGACGGGGCCGCCATGACTAGCGCTCCCTTGGTACGGTCGGTAGATGAGTAGGCGTCTTCGGGGTCCCAAGCAGGACGTATCCCAAAGCCTCTCACAGGTGCCCTTCGTACATCCTCTCCTGTGGTGTTGCCCCACCAGTCAATCATGTAATGCCCTATCGCTAGAGCCAAGTCGCGCCTATTGTCATTCACTAGGTCTCTCCGTGAGCCTGCACCTGCCACATAGTCTCCATGATGATTGCGCAGGACGTATGGGTCGTTCACGAAGTTGCGTACTGCACAACCGAATGGGCGAGTCATACGCCTTCCGTGGCTGTACCGCACCTGTTGGCCCTTCAAGTCAGAGCCCACTAGCGCAGATGCGTTTGTGAGTCTCTCTAGCACGCCGGAATATCCTGCCATTGTAGTCTCATAATTGATAGCCACGCCGTTCTCAAGGGTACTAGCGCTGTAGACTTCACCAGTGACCGTGTCGTTCTGCACGTACGGGCCTGTGATGTAACCAGAGTGCTGCCCTGTGGAATCTAATAGTGCTTGAGTTGCCCATAGCGCAGCACGTGGTTTGTTGTAGGGGGCTCTCACTGAGAAGCGATAACCGAAAGAGGCGTTCCTCTTGATGTTGACATTGGAACCAGATGTACTGCACACGTCAGTGGGGTGGTCATTCAGGCCTACTGTGGAATTGTTCGAGAGGTATATTTTGTGATAGTCCCAGTTCCTACCCCAACCCGCACCTGCTGTGCCCCACGCATCCATTCTGCTGGCTTGTGCTCCGAATCTGGAGCCTCCCGGCCAGAATGCACCGTAGTGGAACTTCTGATTGTTCGTCAAGTCACTAGCGGTATGCGCCTGTGGCACGTAAGTCGCACCCATGCTCTCCGGTTTGAGGATTTTACCACCACTGTCGTACACAGGACCGAAACCTCGGAATGCGAAAGGACCATCGCTGATGACGTAAGAGAAGTCGTGATAATGAACCGTTTCGTAATGCTCAGGCAGATGATTGTAGGGTTTCTTGTCCACGGCAGCATCAGTCATGTTAGTGCGGCTGTCTGAGTAATAGGTCATCGGCCTGCCTAGATTGTAATGCCACATGGAGAGATAGGCATCTGGAAGATGACCTGTTTGGGTGTCCCTAGTGCCGTCCTTGATGTCTCCGATGTGATAGGCTGCTACGCTTGCAGTCTTGTCTGTGTAGATTTTACCCGGTGCTAGGGTGCCATAGTCTCCAGTGAGGGTTATCTTGCTGCCCACTTTGATGGCATTCCAGAAACCTGCCGCAGCCGTGACCCCGTAGAATGTGTTAGTTGTCTCATTATGTCCGCCGCTGGCCTTGCCACGGTAATCGTAACTGGCTGTGTAAGTAGTACCGTCATCAGCAGTGACTTGCAGTTTCTTGTCGAAGGACTTCAGACCTACCTCCGGGAAGAGAGCGTTGTTGTCCACTAGTAGTTCTGTGGCTGATTGGTCTTTGAAGCGGACAGTGCAGGTGGGATTCAATGAAGAGTAGGAGTGGAGTGTGGAATCTAAGAAGTGAGTCGGGTAACCGTGCATCACCATCTGTGCCCCTACTGCTCCGTACCCTGTACGACAATAGTGGAAGTAATCCTCAGGGTAGTAGTGAGACAGTTTCCTCCATTTGTTCGTCGTAGCGTAGGCTCCTTCAGTCGATGTGGCAGTCAGAGAGCCACTGCCGTTGACTGTCTTCAATGCAGGAGCCCACCAAGGGATAGTGAGTGTGTAGCCCGGTGTGGCTAGTCGGAACATATTGGGGTGATAGGGCAGGCTCTTCCGGGTCCATGTGGGCGAGGTGGATTCATTTATACCGAGGGGGTTATACAACGACAGAGGGGGTGTGTTGGCAAATTGCTCGTTGGGTGATGGGTCTATGTCTAGCATCACCTCATTGAGATATACCTCACAGCCGCGAACATCGACAGGCAGTTGCTCTGACAGGACGAACTCGTAGTTATCAGTAGTCGCATTCCACTGCAGCCCAATGACAGTGACGACTTGCTGGCTCGTCAAGGACGGGTACTTGCCCCCAGAGAATGTCTTGTTGACAGCGTTGTAAGTCCCGCTGGAATCGAAGTCGTAATTGCTGTTGAAACCCATCAACTGCTGAGCAAAGAGGTTGGGCTGAATTACTATTTGATACGCACCACTCTCTAGGGGGTCAGGGAAGTTCCAAGACGTGCTGTAATTGGTGCCAGATTCTAACCTCAGGATGTGGTCGCCATCGTTGTTCTCACTGTCATAAGCCAGTATCCCGTAGCCATCGTACTTGACCTTGGTCTCGAACATCAGAGTGAACCCACCACCATGGACATCAGATGGGGGGTGGGGAGTAGACATGGAGGAGAACCACATGAGAGCATCGTGCCCGACACCATCCAAGCCTGCTAAGTCAACCGCGTTGTTATCAGCAGCGGGAGTGGCGCTTGCAACTATGGACGTGGCACCAACGCTCTTTTCGACGCTAGACGTCGCAGATTGATATGCTCTGTTCAAATCATACACTCTCTGATAGAGGGGGTGGGACAAGTGACCGGGCATGACAGCCATCGTAGGAGTGATATAGTGATGGCCCATCCTCGGCATGGGCATTGGGGTCAACCTGTTACTTCGTATAGCAGATGCTGGGCTCGCACTGGTTCCAACGCCCATCCAATCTATGGGCTTCTTGTCGGGACTTTCACCACTCACCTCAGCATGGTCCCTTAGACGCCTTGCAGCAAAGTGCCGAGTGCTACCAGATGGTACGTAGAACGATGGTTTCAGTACATCACCGTCACTGGCAGAGAAACCGGGAGTGTACTTGCAGTCTCGGAATTCCAACCCGACTATGCTGGTGAAGGAAACCAGATGTCCATTGACCGTGAAGAATGACCTGCCGTCAGGCAGTGTCTCTGCTCTCCATATCTCAGACTTGGGGATGTTATCGACTGTGACTGTCGTGCCACTGACGGAGACTAGAGTGAGAGGGTCATGGGTGAGCGTGTTATTGATGATGCCAAGAGGCTCTCTGTCTGTGTATCCCCAACCCATCTTGGTCAGGTGGAAGTACAGGGCCCTATCATGAGGCTCGTAGGACGTCTGCAGGAAGGACTCGGATGCTAGAGAGCCACTCTTGCTCTCCAAGGCGGTGTCACCCTCATCAGTGTCCAACCTCTCCCAACCCTCATTCTCAAAGAACGGCTCCTTCTTGGGCTCTGCATTGGCTGAATTGAAATTTTCTTTGACCACGTTCTCAGGGAGGTCAGGGCGATGCACACCTCCTGTACCTATGCTCTCGTGCTGGTAGGATTGTATCTTATCGAAGCCGCTTCTCACTACTATGTTCCCCGGTATGGTGTCAGGGTTAGGTAGGTTGATGGATAACGATGGGAGATTGCCGCTGCCAGCGAGTGCAGGGCCCTCTACCTCCCTGTCTACGACCTTAGAGAAGTCTCTGATTACAGTGCCGAAGGGTGAGCCACCTTCTATGGTGTGCGTCTGCCCTGCATCGTCAATCACGCTGATTTCAAGGAACTGCTCCTCTTCGTTGGGTATGGTCAGAGCACTGCTCACGTCCAGAGGGTACTTGTCAGCCAAGTGAGGCTGAGCAATCTCCTGTGCTTGTATGGTTGGGAACATAGCAGAGTTGGTAGTCTCGAACGAGAAACGTGTGTTACCGTATATGTTCTCCCCAAACTTCACATAGGAAGAGCCTACCTTGCGCCAGACCCATGGCACAGCGCCGAGCCCCCTCGCGTTAGGACCCGGCATGCAAAGATTGCCTCCATCCATTCGCTTCCATACGGCATGGTTGATGAAGAAGTTCCGCGCTGCGCTGTTGCCTGACCAGAAGGAGTAGGGAGTCTGCAAGGAACTGGCTTGAGTGTCTAGTGTGTCACTGTCAATCTGGCTATGACGGATGAACTCCTGCCCGCTTTCAGAGGGGTATCGTGCTACACCGGGATTCTCTATCTTGTCGTAGAACAAGTCTCCAGTGGGGAACAGGCAACTCTCCATGGGATACATGCCTGCAGTGGTAGCCGCATGCGCCGACCATTCCCCGTCACCGCTACCCGGTGGAGTGAATTCTGCTGTACCTGTGGCATTGTAAGCGAACTGTGCATCAATGTGGGGTCCACCATTAGCGTAGGCAACGTATCTGTCATTGTTATGCCGCTTGTCATGCGACGCTATCACGGTGCCACCAGTGCCAGTGCCGGAAGGCGCCCACTTCTTGTCCAACATGTCACCACAGAGGATGAGCCCGTCCCTGTCTGCTTTGGCGATGATGGGAAGTTCCCCTTCATAGGACACCACTACGTAGTGGCGTGGGTGCAAGCCTGACATCAGTCCGTTGCTGTCTTGCGTGAAGGAAGCAACGGTGCCGCTACCGGATGTGTAAGTGGCACCGTTCATGGCGTGGCAACCCATGCTCGCCCCGTAGGGATTGAACCCGAGTGAAGGGTGCCATGCTCCGAGACCTGCTGAGACTCCGAAACTAGCACCTCCAGTCTTGGTTACCTTCAAACTGTTCAAGTATGAGTACCTCTCCCCATGCCATCCCACTGCTCCGACCGGACGAGTGCGGTCAATTGCATCTACATAGCCAGAGAAGTGAACCTGAGTGGAAGCGAGATGCTCATAGACGCTGTTCTTAGCGCCATAGTTCCCTGAAGAGGGGACATCATGGATAGCCTCGGGTGCTCCATTGCTCCACCTGAGATTCCCCGTCTTCGACCACACATACACGGTATCCCCATCCAGCGTTGCACTGGACGCTAACGCACTATCAGGCTGCTCGACAGGCGATAAATTACGAGCATTCGTCTCGAGTGTGAATTGACCTGCATTGGTGTAACTCTGGTACTTGGCGTAGTGAATGTTAGTACCGTCCCCTATCCTCAGCCATCCCTTGTCTGGGAGGCTGTTAGGCAGAGTCGTAGTCACTGAGAGTTGGGTGTCACCCGCATCAGTCGAGCCTTGAAGCACGCCCACATTGACCCATGAGTACCTGTCTTGACGTATGGCGTCTTGGAAGGATGGCAGGAACGTACCACCTAATGACTTGAGGTTGCCTGCACCGGGGAAAGAGTTGATTGCTGCAGAGATGACGGCTCCCAGTTCCTCGGAGTTCTGCACTCGGGTAGCGTCTATCACGAAGACATCCCTTGCTGTATCAGTCTCCGTCAAGTCTGGGTCGTACGAGGACAATGCCAGACTCCCGACTCGGAACATGCTAGCGTTGAGACCCAGTGTCACGCTGTTGGAGCCAACGGTGACAGAGCGGGAGTTTGGTAGGAGAGTGCCGTAGATAGGGTGGGGTGGGTTCTTCCTCACCGCATTATCGAACCAGTTCCCTCCTGCTGTGTACCCACTGTCCATTCCCCAGTTGTAGTGGTAAGCAGCGTTAGTGCCGTCTTGGTTCATTGGATGGGCTATCTTCAATGAGGCTGTGCTGGTTTTCCAGTGAGTGCTGAGGGTGTAGGCGCTAGTGTAGGTGAAGTCGTCATTGAGCCACTTGCTCGGAGAGCCCGTAGCAGGCTCCCAGTTTCTCAGTATGCTGTATGGGTAGGGGGCAGACTTCTGGTACGCCATGGTCGGTGGCAGGTAAGGGAGGTAGTTACCTGCTCTGTTGGTGTAGACATTACTACCATTCTTGTACCCCTTCGTCAACTCATTAGGGTGGTGCTTGCCATTCTCAGTCCCGGACTTCACCACGCTGTCGTTCCCATGAACGTGAGTGAACTTCTCCGAGACTGTATTTACAGCAGCAGGCTCCCTCTCCCCTAGAGTGGCAGTAGCGTAGCCGTAGAAGTGCTTGGGGACTGACTGGCCGGGGCCGAAGATTACGTATGACACCTCATCAGGTGAACCGCTAGTAGCAGAGGAGAATCTAGCATGGGGGTGCGCGAATCTCAGAACGACTGGTGTTGGGTGTGTCACCACTGTCTTCGTGAGACTGGACCCATAGATGTCCGTGGCATCAGTGTACCCCATAGTCTGAGCAGAGGTGCCTATCTTCAAATCCGGTGCTAGCAGAGCCTCGGCATTGGAGAAGGGAGGGTAAGTCTCCCCTCTATGCTGGTTGAGATAAGGTGTGCCGGGGAACATGGCTAGTATCGCCGTGGTGTCTAACAAAGCGAAGGAACCCATATTCTCACCTACGTTCTGCAGGCCAGAGCAGCCTGTGGGACCACTTGTGTAGGGGTGGGAGTAGAACTCAGTGTAGTCATTCTGCGTCCCGTCATTGACATCCATGACCACACCGCTGAAACCGCCACCGAAGTAGAGGGGCACGCTGTGGTCACTGCTGTCGTGCGCTCCTCTGAAGTACGTCAAAGGCTCTCCATGAGTGTTACCGGCCAGTCTGTTACCAGCGAACAAACGTCCTCTCTCACCTGACCAGAGGGAAATGAACGTATCATTATTATTACCAACGGAATAATCTGTGCTTGCAACCAAAGACGTGAAGCCAAGCGCCCCACCGAACGAACTAGGATGGACGTGGTTCCATTCCCCATCAGGAGTATGTACCTTGAGAGTCTCATAGAATGAAACTAGGCTACTAGTACCAAGAACTGGATGATGTGGAGTCACTAACCACCTGCTATTACCTGAGTTATTGTGAGTTAGACTGTTACTAGTCGCGCCCTTCATAGAAAGGATTGGATTGTTGACCGCAGGTGTGATGTGGTCACCGGGATAAGCCTGATACTTCTCTCCTCGTAAGTGCTTCTGCCATGTCGAGGTATCTATGGCGTTGCCTGCACTGTTGATGAGAAGTGGCGTGGCAGTGTTAGCGTTGGCACCTCGATACTTGGTCGTGATGTTCAAGACAGTACGAGGTATGTAACCGTAGTCTGCCATGACTCCGTTTTGAATGTGAGTGGTACCCAGTCCCCCTTTAGCCTCAGAGAGTTCGGCATTACCCGCATACAACCCCCAGTCTTGCGCTCGTTCTACGGTGAATAGCGACGAGAGAGGAGTGACGTCGCTCTTCTCATTGAGGGTATGTACCTGCACGGCTGTCATCGCAGCATCACCCATCCATTCCGCGTAGGTACGCCCGTCAGGTGCGTACATCTCACTGCAATCGAATGCCTTCCCATCGTTAGGGTCTATGGTCATAGCATGCTCGACTGCTGCTGCTAGGAGTTCGTCAGTGACCAGCGTAGTCCAGTTCAGCATCGGACTGATGACAGCCTCTCGAGTCTGGTCTGTCGCCATGCTAGGAGAGCCATCAATCCCGAAGAATTTGTGAGTCCCACTCGTCTCATCGTGTGTTCTACTAGTGTACCTGAACACATTGGAGGCTCTACTACTAGCCCTGTCTGTCCAAATTAAGAGACCTGCATCAGGGAATCCGAGGTGACCTAAGAAATCTAAATTGCTACCAGAAGGGCCAGCACCAGCGAAAGCCACGGTCAATGTCTTGGAACTAAAACTCGCAGAAGACACAGGGTAACCGCTGGCAGGCGCTCGAATGCCACTCCAAGTATTGCCTTTCCACGTGGGGTGAGCAATGTCCCCCAGAGACCAATTACGGTCGGTGGGATACGTGGTTCCTGCCATGTGCTTGCCAATGGTGAAGCCACCTCTACTGACGTCACGGTCATCTAGTGAAATGATAATCTCGTTCTCCAAGCCGGGTGGTAGAGTAGTATTGGCATTGGCGAAAGACTGCCCTTTCTGCCTGTATATGATACGTATGGTGTGGTCTGTACCTCTGTGGTCAGTGAAGCGGAAACCATACAAGTCACTGTTCCCGACCTTGGACTCGGCTTGCTCGTCACCAGTCACGTATGAAGAGTAAGCGCTGCTATTCGAGCCATACACCTCATTGAAACGACCACCCTTGTCCTTAGGGCCATAACCCATGATGCCAGCATCAGGAGCCCAACCGGGCACACCACTGGCTACCAAGCCACCGAAGTTGATACGGGAGCGGGCTCTAGTACCCACTCTCAAGCCATCTACTATACGCGTAGCATGCCCCTTTGACTCGAATGACTCGGTATAGACCGTATTGGCAGAACGCCCAGTCGCCATCTCAGTATTGACTTTGGAGTCAGTCCGGTCAGACTCTGCTAAGTTGTTGATGAATTCCTCATCCTCGTCATCAGATGGTAGCATTTGCACGAGAGTGGTAATAGGTGCAAATGGCCTGCCGTTCTTGGTAATCGGCATAGGAGCAGGGTGCATGTTCTCGTCCTCGCCTTCGGTAGGCATGCACCAGAAACTACGGAAACGACCACCATGACCCACTAGGAACTGAGGACGGTAGGGTGATTGTCCCTTGCTGTTGTCTAGCCATGTGCAGAAGTTCCTCCCAGATGCACCCGGTACCGTGCTATGGATGACTACAGTGTAACCGGACTGCCCATCAGCGTCAGTGACAGAACGCCCGAGATGCGCTCTCAGGTATCCCATGTGTGTACCTTGGTCGCCAGCGAAGGCTGTATCATCCCAGAAAGGAGCAGGGTCATGGGCTGAGCCTGACTGAGTCCGAGCCTGTAAAGCAGCCGATTGATTCACCCTACGTACAATCTCCCTTGCAGCAGACTCCACATCAGTGACAGGCTCTGCCTGACCGACTGACCCCAAGTCTATCGTCAACCTGCGTACGAAATCCATTTGGGTCCAATGAGGGAGGTTATCAAGTCGACTCTCACGGTGGCTAGTCAAATCTAACTCTGTGGAACGTGTACCTTTGAGACACAAGAAGGCTGGTATGGCCCTAGTCCCATCTGGAGTATCGAAGAAGGTAGAGTGCTTGGTGCCTACAGTCAAATCAGCAGACAACGCTTCCATAGCATGCCTGTTGCTGAAATCACCACTAGTCACAGTTGTATTCTCAGTGCGCCCAGTGCTACCGAGCAGACTACCACCGTAATCTATGTAGGATTTAGGAAGAGCGAGAGTGTTATGCTGCTGTCCTGAAGTGGTGACGTCCAAGTACGGACTGCTTTGATGCACGAATGCATTCTCGATGAATGTGGATTTGTCAGTGCTGCCACTGAGACTCCTGAACCTATTCTGACTTCTGAAGCCGTTGGCAACGTCTAGACTTTCATTACCTATGCCGACTTTAGGAGTAGTCTGCCCTGTCTGAACTTGCATGTGGAGGTCATGGAATGCGATAAACTCCCTGTCATGAGCGACATCATAGAGAAGCACACGAGCGTGACCACTCTCAGCCAGATAGGGGTCTAAGTATGCCACTACTGGTATGTTCTCATCGCTGTACCCGAGTTCCAACCAATTGAGTTCTATAGTCTTGTTCACATGCTGAACGAAATTCCTCGCAGTCTCAAGGCAGGTGTCTCCTATCAGGAAGTTCTCCAGAGGTATGCTAGCACGAGCCTCGGTTCCTAACTCACCCCTGCCGCCATTGAAGCCGTTCCAGACCAAGAACTCGTTGCACACTCCACGAGACTTACAGAACATCCCTTCTATCGCATGTGGGTTGGTGTAATGCATGTTCATCCAGACTGTATCGCCATGCCGGAGACCTCCGGGAGCGAAGGGGTAGTTCCACGTTCGGTTCAGAGTATTGTAGAAAGACAGACTGCTACCCGCATGCCCGTCATAACTGGCGAAATCGAATGCTCCGCTGTTTGTCGTGATGGCTTTGAGAGTGAACACATCACCATTAGTTGCAGTACCCGCGCTGATGTTGATGGTAGAAGCGTTGGCATGAGGTGTGAAGGATATCTCATCATCGTCCTGATTGATTGCTGTGTAAGTAGTGTTGGCCCATGCACCCGTGTCCATCCTAGGAAGTGATGCGCCGTCAGTGTACACGGTGGCACTAGCCGTGCTGGCATCTGCTATGGTAAACGTAGCAGCACCGCTCTCTATCCTAGCAGCATGAGGGTTTGCAGTGGGTCCTTCCTTGAACTCCACTGCACTGACGTACTGTCTCAACCCGTAGTCTATGTTACCCCCTTGAGTCTGTGTATTAGCCCTGTCGTGGTAGTAGGGCCTGCGAAACTCAGTGGCTGCGGTCTTCAACTCTGAGTCGTCTCTGATGTTGATGCCTGTGGTGTTCATGTAGGAACCGATTGTGAGGGGCTGCCCCACTAGTGTATCTTGGAAGAAGTTAGGACTGTAAGCATCGACAGTGAGCGCGTTTGTGGTTAGATTGATAGTGCCAATCTGGGCCCATTCACCGTTGGGAAGATAGAGGCGACGATAGAAATGTATCTCATTAGTGATATCGCGCAGGTCAGTGTATGTCTTGAAGAACTTAGTATTGCTCACATCCACTAAGAATTCTGCATCGACATCAGACACGAAGATGGTAGTGTTTGAAGTGCTACCTGTGCTCGTGACTGAGACTTTCAATTTGTCTTGGGTCCAAGCCTCATGGTAGGGACCGACTGCCTCTCGGTCCATGGCAGGGCGCCCTGCAGGTCTTCTGCCTACTGGATTGGGAGCCCATGTGTGTGCTGTGAGAGTAGGGTCTAGGTGGATTTTCATGCTGTTGTTCGGACCGGGGAAGATGCCCTTCTCTGTGTCATCGAAGAATTGGTTAGTGAAGACTGGTATCTCCACTAGGGCACGAGTGCTAGCGTACTGGGTGCCCAACTGATAGTCGTGAGAGACGCTACCTATGCTTTGGAACAGCCTGTCGTTGATGCTCGTACCGTCAGGTATCACTGCTGACTCATCGAACAGCGGGTCGAGGAGAATGGAGTCTCCTACTTTGATGTCATTGTAAGTCACCCAATTGCCGAAAGTATCAGTCTCAGTGCCGTCCTTGTTTACGAACGAGGCGTTCCCACGACGGTCTCCTGTATAAGCAACGAACTTAGTCTGCTCAGTGGACTTGTATTCCATCTGCGCACCGTTCTCGAAGTAGATTCTGCCTCGTGGTGGGAACATGAAGGTAGACCAACTAGCAACTTCGGGAGACTCGTTGTTCAAGGGTACCACGACAATCTTGCTGTTGCCGGTATCTACCTCCTGCACTTCCACACCACCGTCTCTACCTGAAGCCCAGCCTAGCCTAGTGAGAGGGCTCTTGTCCCATGTCGGTACGGTCTCCACTGCACCTTGGCCCGGCCCACCTAGAGTGACCGAAACCACAGGGGTATCGGGGCGTATCTCCTTGACGATAGTGGAGTCATCGGAGCCCTTACCATAGAAATCAGATTCCAGACCAGCCACGTCATCCATCAGACCACGGGCATGGAGCGTCAAGTAAGTGCCCATCTGCCCTCTCTCGGCTTTAAACGAGGATATGCGACTCTTGCTTTGCAGATATTCCAAGGTGAATGTGGATGAGTCATTCTGGTCTTGAGTGTCATCGTACAATTTACTGAGTTGCATTATCCGAGAACGGAGTGTGGGTTGTATGATGAGGACGTGGTCTATGCCCGACGTGTAGTTGTCTATGATATCATATACCTCATTCAAATGACTGGATTGAGTGTTGTTGCCTTTGTTTCCCTCCTTGGGTGTCACCTTGTAGAAATCACTACCGAAGGCGTTCTCACTCGACTTCTTTGAAGCAGAGGTGCGCATGATGATGCGATGATACTGTGATGGGTGAGTTACATCCTTCGCATGAGTAGAGGCCACCGGCTGTGGGGGTGCTGCTGGCAAGTCAGTAGCAGCCGAGGGTGAGTAGGCTGTAATGCCAAGACCGTTGGTCGGTAAGCGACTGTAGTCTAACTCAATCTCGTTGTGTTGCCCTCCCGTGTTATCACCCACCAATCGATGAGGCAGCATGAAGGCTGGCATCGCACCTACTTGCTTTCCCGACAGATAAAGAGCCCCACCCGGTGAGTGAATGGTCTTCCCTGAGGAGATTGCTGCGGCCATTTTAGCAGCGACTGTGGTGCCACCCGTACCGAAGATAGAGCCACCCGCTGGTACGGTCTTCTCCACTAATAGGCACGGCCCATTCATATTCATGGATTCACCAGTCAGGTCAATGGCATTGTAGTGAATCTCCATGTACGGGAAGTCATTGTTCCCTGTCTCCATCACAGCCACTCGAGACTCTGTCTCAGGAGTGAGATGCATAGTGTAAGCATCGTCATCCTTGGCGATGTTGTCGACGCCATGCCCTTTGAGGAGGAATGGCGTCACATCGAAACCTGCACCTCCTATAGCGATAATCTCATCCTGCTTGTTGTCCTTGCCAGCCATGCCATTCCGCACTAGAGCGACGGCTTTGCTGGAAGTGACTGCACGTAGAGCATTCATCGATAGGGACTGACGATACACGGAGACTTCCGAGTTTATCGGTATCTGGTCTATCAGACCCTCATGCGAGCCATCGAAACTAGCAACGAAGGAATCTGACAGGCCATCTACCGATTGAGTGAGTTGCTCCTTCTCACTAGGAGGGAGGAATCGAAGATAGGGGTGGCCTGTGACATGTGTATAGAGATGGCGACCAGAATGTCCTACCTGATACTTCGTGTCAATACCCCAATTTCCACTGGAAATGGTATAGGGGTTCCCTGTGTCATTGATGCTCAATCTCCTACTGAAGAGGAAGCCATGGTTGGCGTTGATGCTCTCGTCAATGACCGTCATGCCATTGCGGTCTATCGATTGTGCGCCTAGTCCGGGAGGTTGTAGAGGCTTGCCTGACCCTTCGTCGAGCAAGAGGTCTGACTTGATGAGGACCATGGTGCTGTCATGTGCTAGATTGTTAGTGCTATCAAAAGCAGTTCTGCCATGTAACACACCACGACTACCAGTGTCTGTACTGACGTCAAAATCAAGGTGGATGCTCTCCACTGCTATTGTACCATCACTGTTGATGGTCTTCAGGCGCACTCGTTCTGGTGCTTTGCTGTTCGGCTTCCCTGTCTTGATGTCAGTAGAAGTAGGGTTGATGAGGAGATTTGCAATGGTGTGTGCTATCTTGACGTTCTGACTCCCACTGCTATGAGTGGTTACTGCCACTTGGTAATCACCCAAGGACGGGACATTGTACGTAGTAGGCATGGTAGATGACTTGCCACTCACTAACTCGTAGAGTGACTGGGTCTGAGTGCTATCCAGAGTGAGTGTGGTATCACCAGCAGTCACAGTGGATTTGATATGGAACAGTTCACTCTCCACTTCGATTGGTTCCTCGAAACGCCAGAGACCGATAGTATCCGCACCCTTGACGAAAGGCAGAGGGAGAACCTTGGACACGCTGATGTTGGACGACCAATGCACGGCTTCGATAACACCACGATACTGTCCTCCCTCACCTCCAATGAAGAAGTCAGCATCACTGTTACTGCAATGTGAATTTGGAGGGGTTTTGAGTGTGGAGATGACTTCACCGTTCACCATGAGCAGTATTCTATCTCCACTGAACACTCCAGCGATGTGGATTAACTCTCTACTGTGTTGGTCTATCTCGGTGTTGTTCGCTAAGACAGAGTGATTCGGGGTAGGATACGTGATGCCTGTGTAACCAGAACTCACGTTGGAGTTTGCTGATTCTGCTGTGAGAGTGGTAGGCTTACCATCATCGCTTTGCAACACGACTGAGAAAGAAGCAGGAGCGGGGGCTCCTACAGACCCTATGCTCAGTTCAAACAACCCTTCTTTGGAAGCCACTACACCACCACAGTCTGGTAGTACCCATGCCTCTACGGTGAAACCGCTCAGAGACCCCACTGCTGCCTGCCTTCTGGATTCGTTGTCAGGGCCGACTAGGTTGCCAGATGAGCGTGAGTCAGATGAGACTTTGACACTGGAGGAGGACTCTCTCGATGTGGGGCATACGATAGAATCACTGACTCCGTTGAAGAAAAGCCCATGGCTATTCTTGGCCATTACAGTCATGGTTATATCCCCATTATCATATCTATTGGCTGGAATGTGATATCAGCGGAGTACGTGGTGTCTCCTGCAATGTATGAGATGTTGCACTCAGTGATGCATCCATGTATGCCCGTGTACTTGTTAGTGGGGTCAAAGACAGCGCTTGCTGGCTCATCGTTTGCAGAAGAACCTTGCTGCTCGGTCTTAGCATGTCCTGTGACGAATAGGAAATTGCGCGGCTCGTACCCTTGTATGGGGTCTCCGACTGTGCCTAAGTTCGCTTGTGTGAGAGACTGGTATGGCATCTGCAAACCCAGAACGTAGTCCTTGTGAGACAATCCTTCGACGAAGTCTATTCGGTCTACCAAGGACTTCTCATCGCCCAAATCTACACCGAGCAGACTACCACCCAGTACATTTCCAGAGAGTCCTGTGAAATTGCTATTCACAACATTGGCTAGCAGGTCCTGAGCCTTGTCTCCTGCTGAGCGACAGGTGTTCTCGCTGCCACCTGTGAAGATTTGCAGTAGGGGTGCCTCTAGTGTCGTGTCACCGAGCGCATTGGAACCTGCTAGGTTCTCTTGGGTGGGGGCTATGAACACGGGAGTGCTAGTGTTGCCAGACAGTCCTGCAGTCAGTTGCGTGAAATTCAGTCTGGTCTGCTTCTCATTGGTGAGTGAGATGACAGGGCCCTTGAGGCCATCGACTGCTGTCACGGAGAACCGAGTGAGAAAACGATTGGCGTTGCCTGTGTTATGCTCCAAAGCCCCTTTCAGACGGCTGGCAATCTCAGACCCTTTCGGCCCTGCTCCTGCATCTGCTAGTGCTTTGCAACCTACTATGAGATTCAAGGGGTTATTGGAATTGTGATTCGTCGCACTGGTATCGAAGGTAGCAGTGTAATTCGTCCCGTCTGAGGCTCTGAACTCAAACCGAGCACCGTTCAAATCTGCCCAACTCGAGAGCAATTGATTGGAACCTGTACCAGCATATAGATTGGCCCCGCTGGAAGTGCTACTGAAGTCGATGAACGACGTGGCTTTCTGGGCAATCAAATCAGCCGCACTGCAATCATCATCTCGTAAGAGGCAGACCATCTTGATGGAAGCCGCTACTAGGTTAGCGTCTGCACCGATTCTCTGACCCGTTATTGGAACTGATTTAGTGAACACGTTGCGTCTGACTGTAATGTGATGCTCAACGCAATCGAGAGAGATTACCCTCCCCTCTCCTCGCTCCACCAACCTCACAGGGACGCCGCTCATGGTAGCGCCCCTTGTGTCAGGCCGCCACCCCTTCTCCTCTTGCTACTAGTCAGTTCCCTGCTTATCGCTGTAGCGAGTTGCTCGTCAGAGCCTCTTGAGTTTGACCCTGTGATGTAGATATTCGTCGTGGAGTTGTCCTGAGAGGATATCTGATTGGCTGCGTTTCTTGCTAGGCCAACACCCGTTCTAGCCATGCTTCTAAGAGAGCCCATGGGGTTCGCCCTGAATGTTCTCACCATCGCAGCCAACCGCTTCAAGCCCCTTATGATGGGACCGAAAGTCATGTCCCATATAGCCTCGCCAAGGCCCTCGAAGAAGTCGTAAATTTCCTTGCGGAACCTATAGATTAGAGTCAATATAGTCACGATTGCTATACCGATGAGAACGGGAGTACTGGCTATTCCAAGAATCACTGCAGTAATGGCAAGGAGAACGCCGGACACCAAAGCAGTAACAACAGACAAAGCAGGACTCAACGTACCGCTTAAGACAGCAGCGAAGCCCGCTACTGCAGCCGCGACCAGACCTAAAGTGCCACCGAAAGCATATATGATGACACCCATCCCAGACAAGATGGCCAGCATCTGGTTCATCGGGTCCAGACTCTCGTAGAATTGGAACAGAGCACTGTCAGTGCCTTGCAGGGCGAGGGAGAGGACACCGAAGATAACGGCTGCTGCTGCGAAGGCCATAGTCATTGAGTACGCTGCACTGAAGATTTTGAGTATAGACAGCCTGAGACCTTGATAGGCACGCATGAGAAGACTGAAATTCTTCTTGTTCTTATTGTACATCACCTGCTCGTCTTTCATAAACTGCATGTGCTTCTTCTTCCATATCAGGAGTTTTGCAATTTGCATTCCGTATCGTGGAAGCATACGTGTGTTTTCGTCAGTGGCTTCTCGAGTGCCTGCCAGCCCCAGCACAACCGCTTTGGTAGAGTCCATCCAATTCACCATTGGCTGAGCGATTGACTTTATCTGCAATTCATACTTGGCTAGTTGCCTTTCAGCGAGACCCATGTTTTTCTGAGCGCGCAGCAATGAATCATCAGTCGCTTGGTAATATCTATCCTGCTCCTCTCGAGCCTCGAGAGCCTCGCTTATCAGTTTTTTAACTTCACTTGAATCGATTATTTGCGCCATGGCTACCACCCCTCACTAAACGGCATAGGGCGATTCATACTTGTACTTTCTACTTTCATTGAATCAGGGTTGCTCCGCTCAGCCTCCTCTGCCTCCATCTTCTTTTGAGCCAATGCCCATTTGAACATCATGGAGAATCCGTACGGCGTTACACCGTCTAAGTCCCTAGGGCCCAAGTGATAGTGAGACATGACTACGTATATGGGAAACTCAAGAGCCAGCCCCACATCCTCCTTCTTGCCTCCTAGAAAATCTATAATGTCATTTACATCTCGCTCTGCGTCTGTCAGACTAAAGGGTCACCCATCAACTCCGCTGGTTGAGGTAATATCTTAGTGATTCGAGATGCTATTTCTGGCTTCAATGCCAGTAATTGAGTCTTCGATAACTCAGGTTCAGTGCGGTCGATGCAATTCATCATCACGAAGCGCCAGTAACCACCAAGGTCGACCTCGATGTTCCCGGTCCCATCTACATTCATGAGGTCTTTGACTGCACTTTGCATTTCAATGAAGGACAGTTCCTTCACCCAAACTCGCAGAACACGCTCTTCGTCGCCTAAGGGGACGAGAACATCGTGTGGAGTTGAACCCTGCTCCACTAACAGACCGTTTATGCTTTCCAATTTATTCTTCTTCTGTTCCTCCATACTTACTCACTTCCTCTTCGCTGGAGGCTGCCTCTTCCGAGGGGGCCTCTTCCGGTTCTGCTAGAGTCTCTGATTCCTCAGAGAGGCCAGCATCATCCTCTTCTAGACGGGCGATGAGTTCCGCCTTTAATCCGTTGGTCGCTAGTCCTCGCTCTTCGAGCAAGTCACGCAACACTGCTACGGTCATCGAATTGTAATCTACAGTCTCCTCTTCCTCAGGGAATGGGTTCCCATCAGTGGCTGCTTCTTCTGGATTGAACACAGTCACCTCTTCCTCCACTACAGGCTCCTCCACTACAGGCTCCTCCTCTATGACAGGAGAGTCATAGGCGATTTGGTTTGGTCTTCTGAAGCCACCGGGATGTAGGTTTTTTTCCATGTCATTACCTCAGGAGTGGAATAGTGTGTCATAGCCTACGACCTTGACGTGTTTGGGAAGAATCTTCAGAGGCATCTTGATTTGCTTGAAATCTTCTGGTATTTGGAGAGGTGCTTCCTCTATGATGTAATCGTCTATGATGATGAATATCTCCTCTCTGTCTCCACCTGCCCCGTTCTTCTGCAAGTGCAGAGTGATGGGCTCATCGTACTCGTGCGTGCGGTTGGTTCTGAATTCGTGCCACAGCAAGGGGTCTGATGGAATTATCTCCATGTCCAATTTGTACTCCACTTTACCCTCTATATTGAGGGAGGGGTTCCTGCTACCTGCATATGGTATCTGCTCCAGAGACTGCCCAGCAGCGTTACGTGACTCAGCAAGAGGGTTGGCTCCGACCGTGAGTATGGGAGTGGTGTTGGTCTCAGCAGACAGTGTGAATGCAGTCACCTGCGCTATGTTCGTGCCAAAGCCAGTGATGGTTCCGTTGTAGTAGAAGTAAGGCTTCTCAGTGTTTGGAGCAATACCTGCCGCCTTACGAGCAGTAGGTGTATTAGCGACATTCTCGAACATCCTGTGTGCGGTGAACCTGTCCGCTTTAGCAAGTCCTCCAGAGAAGGCAGCAGTGAGAGTTATTACGCTATCAGATATGGCAGTCCCACTAGGTGTGGTGTTACCTGCTACCCCTGCGTCATCTTGAGTGAGAGTCACAGCGGCATCTGATGCAGATGCTGACATGTTCAACGTCCCTGCTGTCTTTGCTGCATTGACTGCGGCTGCTATGTTTGTTGCAAATTGATTGGCATTGCTGTTGGCATTGCTGAAGCCTATGACAGTCGCTGTGGATGTGGCTGTGCTGTTATCAATGCTGAAATTGACTGAGTTAGTCCCATCACTGAGAGTTAGCACACGAGTGTTAGCCTCCCCCGCTGTCTTAGAGAGAGCAGTGAGAGTAGCAGTAGCCTTGACGGAATCCTCCAATCTGCCTGTGTCCGTATAGCACATCATGGCATCGAAATTGACTTTCATCTTGACTTGGGCATCGACATCAGCAGTAAGTTCCCATGCTCTGACCTTGCAACCCTTGTACACACGAGTTAATTGCTTAGAATCCGAAGCACCACCGGGCACATTGCTTGTCTGCGAACCTGCATATCCCCCAGTTCCGTAAGAATTGACATCGTACGTTCTCATACTGGTCTCCAAGGAGAATGAAGGCTGCTGCCACCGGCTCCAGAGGGCTCTCTTCTGCCTCTTCAGTATTCTACCGAATGTGTCCGTAGCAGTATCGAAATGAGGACTGCCGTTGCTATCTGAAGCGTCAGCCTTGAGAAGAACCACATCAGCACCTGCAGCATGGTCGAAGTTGAACGGGTCGTCGACGTATATCCTCCTGTATCCAGCGGTGTTGTCGACTGCAAGTACTCTACGAGTCTCATTTCGCTCGCTGGTTTGGAACGTAGCAGAAGTGAGGTCTTGGCTACCGTCCCACTTGACTCTGCTCCCGCCTAGTTCTGTGCTATAGGGGTGGAGCGTCTCAGTTGAGTCTTTGACTATGATATAGTCGCCGGGCACTATGGTATCAAGACCTGAACTGATTGCGTCAGAGAACTCGACGTAAGTGTCACCCATAGCAATGACTTTCGCATTCGTAGTATCCACAGTGCTAGACACAGTACCGGGTACAGCCACTGCCTCGTTACCTAGAGCGTAGTAAAGCCAGCGAGGACTATGTAGCATGGTCTCGATGACACCTCCATCGTTCTTCATGTGCTGGGGTTCCTGCACCATGACGTCTCTGCCGAGACCGACCACATGAGAACGTAGTACGTTGACTGTCGTCTCTGGGAGAGTCACAGAAGCAGCCAGACCGATGAATTGGTCAGTCAATACAGTCTCATCACTGGCGTCAGCCGAGGAATTGTAAGCCATCCCTACATCCATGCTAGGAGTACCTAGGGTGCCAATGAGGAGTTCATCACCAGCAGTGGCATTGGTAGCCGCAGATGTTTTCAAAGCGGGAGTCACTTCGATGTAATTGCCTTGGTTGTGAACGATTGTGTATAGCGCACCCTTAGTATGGTCATCGGCTGAGAAAGCGCCTCCGCCTTTGATTTTCATCTTGGAGCCTGCTAGCATTCCCTTCGGGTATTTCAATTGACTTGAAGCATCGAACATGCTACAGGGTACCGCAGGGTTACTCCCGACTGTACGCTCACCAGCACTAGTGAACGTGATTTTACTGATGTCACCCGTAGTGGTGTGAGTCCAAGTCAAGCCACCCCATGCTCCTCTCGATAGTACGATTCCAGTCTCATGACCAAATGTAACTTCTGCTAAATCTCCCTTGTAGACTGTTGACGGCATGCTCGACTCACCTCACGCGACTAACTCACTCAATATGACGATTTCGACTTGGAAGGTCATTCTATGTAGGCGTTTCGTTCTATCCGAAAGGTCCGTACGGGTCTTGTACACTATTCTGTCGTAGTTTAAACCGTCTCCTTTTCTCTTTAAATGAAGTATCCTTCTCACTTCGTCTTCCATCTTCATCAAGTGCGTTCTGCCCTCTACTGTCCGTATGTCCACTGTGACGTTGATACGGCTATTGACGTAGTCATAAAATATGTCAGGCTGCTCTTCGCTGTGTGCTGTCTCGTAGAGGAAGATTGCATCGCTCCTGTTCAAATCGAAACGCTTTCCCCTACCGGGGTCCAAGGTGGTGATATCCATGATGACAGGCTTTCGCTGCTTGGTATTGGCACGATTCCATGAGTCATCGAAGATGCTCTGCATCAAGTCCACTGATTCTTTAGGCATCCATATCACTCCCTAGGTGGCTCTCAGCAGCAGCCTGCATGGACGCCATGTTAACGACATTAGTGTAGTCCTCATGATTGGAGGGGAGGATGTTGCCTTCCTCATCGATGAGATTGTACTCCTCATCAACATCGTACCCATAGGAATGGGCTGTAGCAATGAAGAATATTCTCCCTATAGGGTAGAAGATAGAACGCTCTCGTGCTGCTTTAGTGATACTATTCAAGGGTCATCACTTCCATGTAGCGTGGTAGAGTCTCTGCCACTTGAGCCTTGAACAACTGATACTTGGCCCCTAGGTCTATGTTCTGCGTACCTTCAGGGATGAGTATGCTACGGTCGTCTGACAGGAGCAAGTCCATAGCAACCATCTTCGTGCAA